>ERZ824598.8-NODE-8-length-291824-cov-25.990136_pt1 | contig 291824 bp, 244 predicted proteins | sample MGYA00519934_ERZ824598 | MGnify/ENA primary metagenome ERZ824598 (study PRJEB31778, sample SAMEA3449177) | human gut metagenome | biome: human gut; feature: human-associated habitat; material: faeces | place: United Kingdom | collected 2010/2012 ... | reverse complement strand
TTTGAATAACGGACAGAAATGCCGAAAGCCTGTATTTATGCGGGTTTCCGGCATTTGTTTTATCGAATGGCTCTAGTTTGGCTCTATTTGTGGGGAGAGTAATGAAGTTATCAGTTTTGAAAAGGTAAATAAAAAAGGAAGAAGGTACAAGCTATGTTGCCAACAAGAGAAGAAGCACTGAAGTTAATTCGTGATGGGTTATTATTTAATCCGGGACCTTGGGGAAAACATTGTTTAACAGCAGCACACTGTGCAGAAAAAATAGCAAGTGCATGTGGTGATATGGATGTTGAGAAAGCATATATATTAGGTTTACTACATGATATAGGAAGAAAATTTGGTGTAAGACATCTTGGACATGTTTATGATGGATACGTATATATGAAATCATTGGGATATGATGAAGTAGCAAAGATATGTTTAACCCATTCTTTTAATAATCATACGATAGATGAATACATCGGAAAATTTGATGTTACAGATGAAGAATTGACAATTATAAAAACTGAATTAGCAAAGACCATATATGATGAATATGACCGGTTAATTCAATTGTGCGATTGTTTGGCAGGAGCAGAAGGAGTTCTTGATATAGAAAATAGGATGAATGACGTAAAGAAAAGGTATGGCTTTTATCCGCAGGATAAGTGGAATTCCAATATGAATTTGAAGCAATATTTTGAGGGGAAAATGAATAAAGACATTTACCTTATATGTGAGAAAGATACATTTGCACCAGGAGATTTATGATCTTATAAATATATTTTTGCTACAAGTTTTATGAACAGGTTGGAGGTGGTTAAGTGGATATTTTATTTAAAAATGATGATTTTGTATTTTCATACAGAGTTGGCGGTATATTGAAACATAATGGTAAAATCTTGTTACAGCGTCCGAAGAATGATGATTATGCCATTATTGGCGGACATGTTGCAGCTATGGAGACAAGTATGGAAACTCTTAAACGGGAATTTGAAGAAGAGCTTCATGCTAAAATAGGGGTAGATAATCTGTTAGCAATCGGAGAAATTTATTTTCCATGGGGTAAGAGACCGTGTCATCAGATATGCTTGTATTATAATGTGCATCTGCTCGATGATAATATACCATTAGATGGAGTGTTTCATGGATATGATGAGCTGGATAATGAGAGAATTGATTTGGATTTCTGCTGGGTTCCGCTAGAGGATTTAAAGAAAGGTACTAAGGTATATCCTTTGGAGTTGATACCATATATTCTTGAGCCGGGGAAAGAAATTGTACATTTTGTTTCAAAGCAGATTTAATTGGATTTATGTGGAGAATGGAAAAGAGATATGCTAGAAGTCAAGTTTTATGATTCAGTGGATGATTCATTATTAAAATTTGCAGTAATCATCTCACAGAGCAATGGCAAGTGGGTGTTTTGCAAACATAAAGAAAGAGATACATACGAAGTGCCAGGAGGACACAGAGAAGCTGGAGAAAATATTGTTGAAACAGCAAAAAGAGAATTACAGGAAGAAACAGGAGCAGTAAAATATGAGATAAAGCCAATCTGTGTATATTCAGTGATAGGCAAGACAAGAGTAAATGATACAGGCGAGGAAACCTTTGGAATGCTTTATTTTGCGGAGATAAATGAATTCGCTAAAGAATTACATAGTGAAATGGAAAAGGTTATATTAATGGATGAGTTGCCTGAGAATTGGACATATCCGTTGATTCAGCCTAAATTGATAGAAAAGTATTTACAGATGAAAAATTTTGTTGATGATACATTATAAGAAGAGAGGAGATTGAGATTTGGTAAATATAGGAGAAATGATGAATAAAGCGATTATGGATGGAATGTTGCAAGCAATTATTATATTTATGCCATATATTATACTGTTTTTGACAACAGCTCTTGTTGTATGGGTAATTAAGAAAATTATTGAAAAATTCACATATGATTTTTCAACCATATCAGGAGACTCTAGAAGAATAGCAAGGAAAAAAGCACGAAAGATGGGCAACGTAGTAGATCTGATTTCTTCTTTCAAAGATATAACTGAAAGTATAAAAAAATAGAGGGACATAGAGATATCTATTAACAGATATGTGAATTTTAGAGGAATAAAAAATGAGAACTGATATCATAGAATATTTACAGAAAGAAGTATATCACAGGTGCAAGCAACCAACTAACAAATTTGGAATGGGGTGCTATTATCACATTGAAGCAGTGGTGAAAAATGCAGAGATACTGGCAGAAAAATATGGTGCTGACAAAGAAACTGTGATTATAGCAGCATGGTTACATGATATAGCTTCAATAACTGATTATGCAATGTATGAGGAACATCATAAATATGGAGCAGATATTGCTAAAGAGATTTTAAATGAACTGAATTATGATAAAGAAAAAACGGCGTTAGTACAAAAGTGTATTTTAAATCATAGAGGGAGTGTAAAGCTGGGGAGAACCAGCATTGAAGAATTGTGTGTTGCAGATGCCGATGCAATTTCACATTTCGATAGTGTGCCAAGTTTACTTTATTTAGTTTATGTTGAAAGAAAGATGGATATAGAGCAGGGGGCGCAATTTGTGAGGAAAAAGCTTGAACGGAGCTATAACAAGCTATCAGACGAAAGTAAAGAGATTTACAAGGTGAAATATGAGCAGGTGATGGCTGTATTTGGGTGATTGAAACTATTATGAAAAGTATTTATAGCAGTTTGGAGAAAACATGGATATTTCAATAAAGTGTGATAGCTTAAAGGCTATATATAGTGTAAAAAATGGCATGTTAAGATGTGTTGCACCATATGAATTTACAATATCTCTAATGCCAATGATAAAGGTTTGCATAGAAGAAGTGGGGAATAGGATCATAACTTTTACTTGCAAAGAAGAAATTGAAGCTAAAAAGTTATATTCGTTACTGCAAGAATTAGAAAGATTATTGCAGATATTTGATGGAGTTTTTCTTGATTTGGAGGCTATAGAAATACATGGAAGAGAAAGCACTAATTCATATAATGCCCTAGTAGAACACTTTAAAATACAAAGATTATATTACTTTTCGTCTGCAAACTTTATTTCAATATTCAGTGATAGACTCTTAAAATATGAAGATATTTTGTCATCTGAATTATTTGATAAATGGAGAATTTTATTGGATGAATTAGGAGTTGTTAATCAGATGTATTTATATGCGACAAGTTCTGCTGGATTCACGAATGATGTGAAGTGTGCATTTCTTGTAGAACTTTCTGAGTCGTTAATGGAGATAATTCAAAGTGAAGATATAAAATTGCAAAGATATCCTAATGAAAATGGAAAATTAAAACCATGTCTTAGGACAATTATCAATTGCTATGGAAAAATTCTTTTTAGAAATGAAATAGAGTTTGATTTGGAAAAAATTCTTTCTTGTCTGGTAAATACTCGTGTCAATATTATGCATATAAAAATTAATCAAAGAAAGCCTACATTGGATGGTAGAGAATCAGTTTTATATGCTATTAAAATGAGTTATTTGTATCGGCTTGTGATTTTAGAAAAGTTGGAAATAAATGCTATTTTATATGAGGACAATTTAATAAAAAGAGTAGGTTATATCGATGGTTGGAATGGAATTCAAGAACAATTATTTAATAGATTAAAACAATTTTTATAAAAAGAAATGGAGAATTGCAAATGAAAATATTAGTAATAGGCGGAACAAGATATTTTGGTATACATATGGTTAATAAGCTTTTAGAACAAGGACATGAGGTAACAATAGCAACAAGAGGCAAAACACCAGATTCATATGGAGACAAAGTAGAGTGCATTACCATTCAAAGGACAAATGAAGAAAGTATGCGAGAGGCATTGCAAGGAAAGCATTTTGATGTAGTTATTGATAAAATTGCGTATTGTTCTAATGATATACGGTATGTTATGGACTATGTTGATTGCGACAAATACACATATATGTCTAGTACATCAGTTTATAATCCAAAACATATGAATACTGTGGAATCTGATTTTGATGGATATTCTAAGGATTTTGTGTGGTGTGACAGAAAAGAATTTCCATATGAGCAGATAAAAAGACAGGCTGAGTACGCATTATGGCAGAAATATTCGGGAAAAAACTGGATTGCTGTCAGATATCCATTTGCAATAGGTAAAGATGATTATACGAAAAGACTTTTATTCTATGTAGAACATGTCATTAAATCAGAGCCGATGTATATAGATAATATAGATTATCAAATGAGCTATATCCGTTCAGATGAAGCGGGAGAGTTTATTGCATATTTAGTAGATAAAGATGTTAAAGGTGCAATTAACGGAAGTGCTTCAGAAACTATCTCGCTTCGAGAAGTGATTAATTATATCGAAGAAAAGACAGGAAAATCTGCGGCTTTAAGTGAACAAGGGGAGGCTGCACCTTATAATGGAGAACCGGAATATAGTATAAATACAGACAAGGCCGAGAAGACAGGATATCGTTTTTCTAATTTAAAAGATTGGATATATGAATTACTTGATTATTATATAGAACAGGTAAAGAAGGAGAATTAAGCCTTGCATAAACATTAATCCATATGTTAGGATACTACTTAAGGAAAGTACCCATGACAGGGTGGTAATGTCGATTGGAAGACATAGGACGGAACAAGATTAAAAGATTTATAAAGAACTGTAGATTTTGGCCCGCCGGATCAGAAGCTGAAATTGCTTTAGCAATAGGAGGTAAACATCTGTGGATAATAGTTTTATAGAGGAATTGCTTAATCATTCATTTGAAAAGAAGAGGATTATGTCATTAAGAGGAGAATTCTGGATAGAGGAAGTTTTTACAAATAAGGATAATCATATAGATGGTGAAATACGTTGTGGTATTCAGGGCGATGATTTTTGGAATGGTAGTGTGGAGGTTTACATAGAAATCGAAAAATTTAAAAATGAACATCATGCAGGATTTGGTTATTTGGAAGTACCCTCAAGGATTAGTAATCATGGAATAGGCACAACACTTATGCTTTCCGTTATTGATATAATAAAGGCTTTTAAGGAATTTTATTCGGTAGGAGAAACAGTGAGTGTAAGTGGCTGGTTATCTACGTCGGATAAACAAAACGGGAATTGGAACAAGTCGGTTCCTCTTTACGAAAAGATAGGGCACTTAGCAAATGTAGAAAGCTATTTTACCATCAAGAATGATGAAAATCATTATACAGCAGAAGATTTTTTGCGTATATCAAATGACGATGGAAGTATTATTTATTTGATTTAAGTAGGAAGGTGAGGATTTGCCTTTTCAGATTATTAGAAATGACATAATAAAAGTAAAAGCAGATGCCATCGTAAACACGGCAAATCCGAACGTTGCCGTTGGAGATGGTGTAGATTCTGCCATATATAAAGTCACTGGTAAGGAAAACTTCTTGAGGCACGTAAGAAGATTGGTCTTTTGATGCCGGGCGAAGTAGCTATCACTGATGCATTTGATCTTGAAGCAAAGTACATCATTCATGCAAGTGGTCCTTGGTGGACGGAAGGAAGTAAAAGCGAGGAAGCATGTCTTCGTTCATGCTATGTGAATGCATTACAGTTGGCGAAATACTATGGATGTAATTCCATTGCATTCCCACTTTTTGCTATGGGCACATATGGTTTTTCGAAGGAGCTTGGCATTCAAATTGCCGTTGATACTTTTACAGCTTTCTTGGAAGACAATGATATAGAGATCACGCTTGCTGTATTTGGTAGCGAGGATGTTACCATTTCCGGTAAGCTTGTAGAAGATGTAGCCAGCTTTGTTGATGACGGCTACGTAGCAACAGCTCTTGCTGAGGAATACCGAAATGACAATTATCCGCGTGAAATAGGAAAACGTCCGGAGAGCAGAGTAGGTTCTACAGTGCAATCTTTCCATATACCATCATTCTTGCGAAGAGAAAACAGGGATGAAGAGGAAGATAGTTTTGATGCGCTTCCTTTAGAGGAAGAGGCTAAAGAAGATGAAGCACTTTCGGTTATGATGCCGGAGTATCTTAAGCCGGTTTCCTTTGAAAAGAAGACAGAGTCTTTAGAGGATGCGTTAAAGGAAATCTATACGGATTCTTTTGAAAAGCATTTACAGCAGCTTATCAATAAAAAGGGGCTTGAAAATTCAGAAGTATATGCAACAGCGAATATTTCAAAGCAGTATTTTTCAAAACTACTTAAGGGGTAGGTAAAGCCTTCAAAAGAGAAGATGCTTGCACTTGCTGTTGGGTTGCGCCTTAATCTTGACGAAACGATAGATTTTCTTAGAATAGCCGGGTATGCGTTGTCACTGATATCGCAGACAGATAAGATAGTTGAGTATTTCATAGAGCACGAAGACTATAACGTCTTAAAAATAGATATTGTATTATTTGATTATGGGCTTGATCCCCTGTCAAATTGTTGTTTGGCAGATTAAATGATACCTTAATCGTTATATTAAATGTAGTAAATGTTGTATTAACAAGAATACTTCCTTCAGTTTCCATTTCTGCCGTCAGTTTAACTGACGGCAGTTTTTTATGCTGCCCCTTTATAAGATTTATATTTCTCCATTGGTGTAAGTACACCAAGATTTCTCTGTAAGCGCTTGTTGTTATAGTATTCTACATATGTTTCGATCATGCTTACTAATGATTCTCTATCTGTAAATCTTTTCCCATAATAACGTTCTCTTTTTATAATCCCCCAAAATCCTTCCATTGGACCATTATCAATGCATTTGGCTACTCTGGACATACTTTGAGCCATTCCAGCAGCCTCAAGTTTCTTATGAAAGGATCTACTGGTATATTGGAAGCCCCTGTCACTATGACACAATGGATGTGCCCCTGAATTTTCAGCAATGGCTTGATCAAAGGTGTCAAAGACAAGAGCATTATTATTATTGTCTCGTATCACATAGGTAACGATACGTCGATCGTATAAATCCAGGATTGCACTAAGATATATTTTTCGTTTTTCTGGACCAACATAGTATTTAAATTCAGTAACATCTGTAAGCCACTTTTCATTTGGTGCATCTGCATAGAACTCACGATTCAATATGTTTTCTGCTAAAAACTGTGGATTATCTGTCTGTCTAGTGCATCCCTTATTCCTATACTTGATTGTAGATTTAATCCCTTTTTTTCGACAGATGCGTAAAACGCGTTTATCGTTTACAGTAATATTATGATATCTATCAAGATCATCTCTGATTCTACGATATCCTTTATCAGGACTTTCATTATGGATTTCTTCTATCACCTTGGCGATTCGTTCATTTTCGGATTCATTGGATGGGATTTTTCTGTTCAACCATTTGTAATATGCAGCTCTGCTTACTTTTCCAAGCCTGCAAAGCGCAGCAATTGGATAATCATGCTCTGTATGTTCTTCTTTAATAGCCTGATAAATATGTTTATTTCTCAGCAGGCTCAGCCCCGCCTCCTCTCTATTTCGTCGAGTTTTTTTAAGAAAGATGCCTCCATTTCAGCCTGTATTCGTTTTGCTCTTTCCAGCTTTAATTCAGCCTTTAGTTTTTCAACTTCTGAAAGGGTATCCTCTGGCTTGCATTTTCCACGATTATCTTGTAGTCCCGCAATTCCTTTAGCTTCATACTTGATTGTGTAATTGCGTGCCTGCTGATAGGAAACATTAAACTTCTCAGCAGTTTCAGCGTAATTATAATCATGAGAAATGCAATATGATGCTATTTCAATACGTTCTTCAAAAGTGGTTTTTCTTCCTTTAGTCATGATGACAGCACCTCCTGTTCCGGAAGATTTCAGTTTCTCATGACTATTATACTTCTTAACCCAGTCTCGTAGTTGCCTTGTTGAACGAATTTTAAATCTTTTGCAAATCTCCATATAAGATCCTTCGCCAGCCAGATACGCATTAACAGCCTGCTCTTTTTCTGTTTTCGAATAATGCTTGTTTGTTGGAGTGTGGAATGCCTCAGCTCCAATAGCTTCATAATTGTTAATCCACAGTTTTAATGACGTAAAATCAATACCTAATTTATCAGCAATAGATTGTATGTTTGCTTTACCATCAAGATATTCATTCACGGCACATATCTTTTCTTCTGGACTATACTTTACTCTTCTTCCCAATAAAATAAGCTCCCTTCCAGGCAACAAGTTTTTATTATTTTACTTGTCTACCTAGAAGGGAGCTTATCACATACTGTGTCGGGTTCTTTTTTTAATGACCTGACAGTGGCATAAATAAAGGATTTGAACGGGACAGTAGAATATATTTTATAAAATGTAATGTGTCAGGAGAGAAGAGAGAGGATGGAAAAATAAAGTTTCTCTTTGCCATTTTTAATAAAATAGGGTTTGCCCCCTGACAACAAGATTTCAGAACAGATTGAAAGCAAAAAGGCTCAGAGAGAATTATTCAGGGGATTCATCCGTGCGTTGGAAAAGCAGGGTGCTTTGGTAGAAGAATTCGATGAGGGACTTTGGAGCAGTCTGGTGCAGGAAGTGGTGGTAAATGCCAAGGACGATATACTGTTCATCTTCAAGAACGGATTTGAAATAAAAACGAGATAAATTAAATCCTGATTTGACACATATTATAAATAGAAGAAAAAATTCAGAAATTTGATTATAAAAGGTCAAATTCGTCAGTAACCATCGGGCTTGACGGGTTTGACCTTTTATATTGCAGAAATATGACATAAAATGAATATAAGAATCTGCCGATATAAGATATAATAGATGTGTATTGTTGGGACTGAATATATAATACTGGGAGAGATGCCTATGAGTGAATTGAGTAATATCAGAATATTTCCATTATCTATGTTTGATTTTGAAACAGAATATATTGCAAAGTTAGAACTTGCAAATGGGTTGGAAAGTGGTAATCATATTTCAAATTTAAATTTTAATTCATATTCGAGAATGGATGTTTGTAGAAAAAATCTATTTTTGTTTCAATATAAAGGAAAAATTATAGGAAAGGCAATTGTCTACTTAAAATGGGAAAATAGAGGATGGGGAGAACAAACCTTTTATTACCTAGAGGACATTATGGTCTTTGAAGAACCAATCACGAAATTAGATATTAAGAAAATTTGGAAAGGGTTTAAGAAGTTTAACTCTGTTGCACAAAATGTTCCAGAGATTTATATGGATGATATAAACAAATTGTGTGAAGAAAGGGAGAAAGCACACATTCCCATATTGGGAAGTAACGAATCGTTTGTTATTAATAAGGCAGAAGGAAATAGGATTGAGTATTATACCACAAGATATGAGAGAGTTTTAAAATATAGAGAAGCGGCTATAAAAATATACGGAACGAAATGTCAAATTTGTGGTTTTGATTTTAAGGATAAGTATGGATACATTGGAGAAAATTATATCGAGGTACATCATAAAAAGCCATTATTTTCGCTAGACGAAAAAATGATTCCTAATCCAGAAATGGATCTTGTAACAATATGTTCAAATTGTCATAGGATGATTCATAGAAAGAAAAATGAAATAATAACGCCAGAGCAACTAAAGAAAATAATACAAGAGCAAAATAGTAATAATGTAAAACTCACGTAAGAGGTGTCTGGTGCAAGTGAATATAAAAATTTGATTATAAAAGGTCAGATTCGTCAGTAACCATCGGGATTGACGGGTTTGACCTTTTATATTGCAGAAATATGACATAAAATGGATATGAGAATCTGCCGAAATAAAGTATAATAATTAATGATTGATGGCATAAAATGAAAGGTAGAAAGACGAATGGATGAAAATATTCTTGGAAAAAATATAAAACATATGAGAACACTGCATGGAGAAACTTTAGATGAATTGGGGAATGTTATTCGTGCATCAAAAAGCACGGTTCAAGGGTATGAGAAAGGAAGACGTATACCAGATATTGCTACTATAAAAATAATTGCTGAATATTACGGAAAAACAGTTGATGAGATGATTAATAATAAATTATATGAATATGCAGAATTTGATTCCACTAAAACAGTAAATATGGATGAAATGATAGATGCTTTTTTACATATACTGCCTGTTATTGAAACTGATGAAGCCTGCAAGAACGAATCATTTTTGAAAGGTGTTACTGAAATAAAAAACATGATAGATGCATTTCGACATGGTAAAGAGGTACAGGGATTAATTATTTCAGAAATTGTTGATTACTTTATATCAGCAGTAGAGGATAATATCATTGAGGCTGCTGCTAATATTATTTGGTGCGTATTTTTCATATGGACACAGCAGTACACAGATTTAGAGAAAATGCGAAAACTTCAAACCCGTATATGCAATGGGGAAACTGACTTAAAAGAGTTAAGATATGAATATCAAAAAGATGCAAAAAAGACGTCATCAAAAAAGAAAGAATTTATTTGTGAAATTGATAATTTGCTAATTGAACTGATTAGTGAACTTAAATTAACTGAGCAATGGTCACAACTTGGTGATTATTATTTAGCATTGAGATATGTTTTAGGATTAATTGATACAGTATATTCGGATGAGATGAACCAAATTATAGGAACACAGATGCTCATAGCCTTTTCACAAGTTGGAAATAAATATTCTTTAGATTTTTTTGAAACAAGCGACAGTATGTAATCTTTTTATGTATGCGATTTGCGGACTTGGTTTTGTTGATTACTTTTCTGATTGGGATTATTCTTTTCTTAACAAAACAAGAAAGGTGGTTCATATGAAGGAAGATATTATTAAATTTGGAACACAAGAAGTAGGTAAGGAATTATGCAAAAATATGAGTATTAATTTTTCGCTTGAAGGTTGGTCGTGTGCAGTAGTCTTCATTGGTTTAGGGGTTGCATATGTTATGACAACTAAGATTAAGTGCGATGCACAGACAAAACAGTTAAATAATACTGATGTAAAAAGAATAGAAAAAGTGGCATAAACATTATGTGTTTTGAGTGTATTTACAAAGGGGGTTCATTTGAACCCCCTTTTGAACACCCCTAGGATAATTACGGTTAAATTGTATCAAGTTCAGTGTTCCAACGAACAAAGAAACGAGCATATTGATACAATCAGATATGCCTGTGGCTGCGTAGAAGGCTGAAATAAGGCTTTTTTACTACCAGACGATTACGACCTTCCCAGCAGGGGAATAAGGGCTTCTCGGCGTTGCCAGGTGGGTGTTGGTAATTGCATTGTAGTGGTAAACTAAATTTGTAACACCTTGTTCGAATAATATATTATAATATTATTCAATTAAGGAGGATGTTACTATGTCAGTACACTACACCGAAGACTTCAAAAAAGAAGTAGTTAAAGCCTATATGGCAGGTGATAAATCAATACAGCAACTTGCTGTTGATTTTAATGTTGCCACAAGCTCCGTTAGCAAATGGGTTAACGAATACAAGGAAGAATGCCTTTATACCACCAGCACCTCATCTGAATCTAATGAAGCAAAGGAAATTCGAAGATTAAATCAGCTTCTAAACGAGAAGGATAAGGAAATTGCCTTTCTAAAAAAAGCAGCGGCATTCTTCGCAAAGGAAATCGATTAGTGGTATATCGATTTATCGACGATAATAAAAAAATATTTGGTTTAAGATGGCTGTGCAATAAATTTGGAATCAGCCCTAATTGTTATTACAACTACAAAAAGGAGGCAAAGAGGAAATATCATAAACGCTTAGCACATATCTATGAGCTTATAAAGTATGTTTATTACAATAACAATCGTGTTATAGGCTATAGAGCTATGCGCATTTTTATCAAGCGCTATGTATATGAAGTAAGCAATACCACTATGCATAAATACATGAATAAGGAATTGAATTTATGTGCTGTAATTATGCACTCCAAGCCAGGCTATAAGAGCGGCAAGAAGAATAAAATATTTGACAATCTCTTAAACCAGAATTTTACTGTCGATTGCAAAAATAAAGTATGGTGCACTGATTTCACATATATGCGCCAGTCAAATGGAAAATTCAGATATAACTGTTCAATAATTGATTTATATGATAGGTCGGCTGTTGCTTCGCTTAATAGTGACTATATCAACACAGATTTAGCAATAGATACACTTAAAACAGCACTAAAAAAAGAAAACTATCCTAAAGTAATTCTGCATTCAGATCAGTGGGTGCAGTTTACCTCGTGGGATTTTGTAAATTTCTGCAAAGCTAACAATGTAACTCAAAGCATGAGTAAGTCTGGATGCCCTTACGACAATGCCCCAATGGAAAGATTTTATAATACCTTCAAAAGTAACTTTTATAATGTAACTTCGTTTTCAAGTGTGGAGATGATGGATGAACTTACTATGAAATACATCAATTGGTATAACTATGTCCGTCCTCATTCATACAATAATTATTTAACACCAATGGAAGCTCGTTACAGATAGGTATTTATCGAACAGAGTGTTACAAAAATGCTTGACCAGTACAGTCTGCCAAACTGAAGCACTTGATACCGAAAAGGAACAGCTGGAGCAGGAGATGGCGATTATTGCAGAGAATCTTACAAACCTCATTCGTGAGAATGCGAGTGTGGCATTGAATCAGGAAGAACAGTCGGGAAAAGAAGATAAGCTGCGTAGACTTTACAGCGAAAAGCATGATCGGTTTCAGAAACTGGAAACGCTCATCCAGGAGAAAAGCGATACGAGAGAGATACTCATGAACTTCATTGCCAAGCTGAAAGACTTGACAGGAGAACAGACAGAGTTTCGAGAAGAGTTGTGGGGTGGATTGGTTGACCATATTCGGGTGGATAGCGAGAAAAGTAGCACAGTAGTATTTCGCGGAGGGATTGAAATAAAAACAGAAAGTTGATTTTTGTATAGTGAGAGTAAATACAAAAATAAAATCTGAATTGGAATAATTTATATAATGAACATAAAAATTACCCGAGGTTGACATGGCGTCGACATCGGGTAATTTAGTTAACGAGATTTTTCATAGAAAATATGGTCAGAGTAAAACATGTTAATATCCGGATTCTCCAATACTAACAAATTGTCATCCCATTCTTTATTATTGTGACTAAGTAGTTGATTCAATGCGTTATAGTTTATTTTTGAAAGAAGGGATCGACCAACACATGCACATTTAAAGGCTACGGGTTGTTGACCACTTGGACTCAATGCAGTAATTATTCCTATAAAACGATCTTTTTTGGTATGTAAAGGTCGGACTAACGAAATGCTTATTTCTTCCTGATGATCATCATCATGCAGAGTGATAAATATGCAATTTCGTGTTAATCTTAAATCACCTTGATAGGTGTATTCTGCAAATGAATCTAGGGAATCGGTGATGTTTACACTTAGAGCTGCTGTATTTTTATCCGTAATTGATAATGCCGAATAAATCCACCTAGAATCATGTTCCGAGATTCTGTCATGAGATGGATACATTAGAATATAATTTCCGGGTTGCATAGTTTCTTCAGCTCTTGGTAATGTTTCATACCACTGTTCATAAGTTTGTGAATTATCCCATAAGAATTCAAATTCATCATAATAATATCTATAATCTGGATCAGTACAAGATACTTGTTTATGTGGAGATGAAGATTCTACTGGAGAACCATATGCATAATCACGAATAAGAGCTCTTGAGGATTTATCTTTAAATATGACAATAAGAGTTTGCCTTAGAATGGGGTAATCAGAAACACGAAATTGAATGCTAGGGTATGTCATTTCGTAATCATGCCATTTTGCAAGAGTTCTATTAAGCCCCATATAGCGTAGCTCTTTTGATGGATCTCTCATTGCTCGAGCTATCTTTTTCATGGTTGGAGAGGTTGGATTTCCAATAACTTGGATCTTAATATTATTCTGTGCTAGTTGGATTAGTAAATCAGTTCGTTCATGATCATCAAACCAACGCCATCCTGTTTGAGCCGCCATTTTGATGCATTCAATTGATGAACTGTACTGCAGACATTCATTAAGAAATTGCTTACTATTTATATTTAAGCTAGAACTAATAGGAGCTTGAGATGTGACAGATGCAGTTCCTGCGAGATTTGCTTTGACGATTTCTATTATATCAGTCTCCGTAGTGTATCCACTTAAAGATGGATACCAAGCTTTCATTGTTGTAACAAAGGAATCAGAATTAGATTTAAGTAATTTAAACATTTCTTGAAAGTAGAAATCATTCATCTTTGATTTTCCACGTCTAATTCGACTTAACCAGCCACCTGCATGAAAAACTCTTTGCTCAAAATCACCTTTATTTATTCCAAATTCATATCTACAGTTTTCAGCTATGCTGTCGAGGGTTATCTCGCTGAGTACGGGGAAAGAAGTTTGTGTCATAAATTTCACCTCCAACGGTACATTCTTTTCTTATTATATTACAGAAAATTAAGCGACTCAAGAGCAAAAATGTCCAAAATGTTCAAATTGAGTATTTTGAACATTTTGTACATATAAGTTGAATAAGCCAATACAATAGTTGTTCATAAACTTGCCTGATTATATCTATCTTGTTCAAATGATATTTTTTATAATTAAGGCATCAAATAAACAAGGGAGGAAATTTAATGAATGCAAATGAAAAAATAATAATAAAAAACACGTTCAAAGGATACAAAAGAGTCACAACGTTCATGGTGAAAACATTAGAAGACTATGGTCTTGTTATTAGTAATCAGGGCAAGCATTATAAGGTGCATCGCCTTGACAATGTAGGTGGATTTGTAACTCTTGCTAAAACACCTTCTGATAATCGCTCGGGATTAAATATAAGCCGATATATCATCCAGCTAATTGAAGCTTGATTGAAAAGAAATTTGAAAATAAAGAAAGTATTTGGAAAGGAGTAAATTGTTATGAAAAAATATTTAAACCTCATGAGTTGCAAGACAAAGCTGAAGTGCATTGGAGTTGTATTGTTGACAATGCTTAGCTCTGTACTTGCTTCGATTTGGCCGGTTCATTTAGGAAATATCTATACCGATATTTCTAACAATGAAATCACATCTGTACATCAGTGCCTTTCGACTGTCCTGATATTTGGTCTGATTTATCTCGCTGCTGAAAGTATTACTATTTTTCGAAGGGTTTTACTTGATTGCGTTATCGCATCACACGAGTCTGAAGTGAGAGAGAATACTATCGAGAAACTTTTGAAGATGCCGATTTCCTATTATGGAGGAGACAAACTGAGTGGTGAACGCACAGCACAGCTTAATCAGGGAGTCGCTGGCTTAAGTCAACTGATTAAAATTTGCTGCAATGATGTATTTGCTACAGTTTTAACCGCCATTTGTACCCTGTTCCAGGTTGCAACAAATGCACCGTTTACCATCGCTGCTATCATGATAGGATATCTTATTATTACTGTTATGGTTTCTGTGTTCCAGATTCGCTCTCAGAATGGTATTCGTGAGGACATTATCGCACAGAAAAATGGACTTGACGGTCAGATTTGTCAGTCGATTTCTAATCTGGAACTTATCAGAAGTATGGATGCAGGAGAGTACGAAATAGATAGACTTAAGCCTTCTATTCTTAAAATCAGCTCTACTGAGAAAAAGCATCATCGGTACATGGGAACATTTGATTGCTTCAAGCAGTTCTGTAAGATTACATTCCAGGTTATTATTCTTATTGTTTCTGTGGTAATGATTGTAAAACACTATATGGCACCGGGAGCGGTTATTACGGTTTGCCTGCTGTTTCAGCAGCTCATTAAGCCTATTGACGAAGTTTATAGATTTATGGATGAAACGGCTTCCTCGGTCGTTAAGGCGAGAGTTCTCGACAATATTGCAAAAGCAGATATCGATACAGCTTTTAAGATTAAATCTGGGGAAAAGGAAGCTGTAAAGGGTGAAATTGTTCTCAAGGATACGATTATTATGGATCCTTCTGGTAAGAAGATTGTCAAGTACGATAATTTGACCATTCCTTGCAACTCCGTGGTTGCGGTAATCGGCGATTCCGGTTGTGGTAAATCTTCGTTAATGAAGTGTCTCACGAGATACTTTGAGCATGGCTCACATAGCACAATCTCTATTCTCGGAAGCAACATTGATACCTACAGTCAAAAAGAGCTGATTGACACATTACTGTATGTTCCGCAGAAAGGCTTCTTCTTTGCAGGTACAATTCGTGAGAACCTTATGTATGGACTTAGTGATAAGGTGTCTGACAAGGAACTGATCGTGGCACTTCGTTCGGTTTGTCTGTATGATTCTTTGGTAGCTACAGTGCTGGATAAGAATTTGGTAGCTACAGACGGTATTGATAAAATGGTGCTTGATTATGCGATCGGTGAAGGAGGAACAGGTTTGTCTGGAGGAGAAGGTCAGCGTCTGTCTTTGGCTCGTGTATTTCTTCGCCGTCCGAAAGTCTTTGTATTCGATGAAAGTACTACAGGTCTTGACGGAAATACCGCTGAAAAAGTTCTTTTTAATATTGAAGAATACGCAAAAAATATTGGGGCCGGTATTATCTACATTTCTCATGATGGTCGTGTAGTAGATCGTTGTAAGTATGTAATCAAGTTGGACAATCAGTTGAAATTTGCAAATAAAGTAGCATAAGGAGGTAAGATGATGAAGTATACACACAACTGTGATATTTACATTAATGAAGGAGGTACTGTTCATATGATGAACACACACACACACCTGGGGAAGCATATCCCTCACCACGAAAGAAAAGCTCTCATTCATATCGACTTCAGTGCTGATGATATGACCCTGTTCAAGCACATTTACGGTGATGAAGATGAGGCGGCAGCCGCGGTTCAGGTGCTGATGGACGCTCCGCCGGAGATTCAGATTCTTGCTGCACAGTTAATCAGTCTTATCAAGGAGGTGGCCCAATATGAATATTAGTACTGTGAAGTTTGAGGTCCCTGGTATGGGTAATACCGTAAAAGAACTCTATTCGGCGCTCTATGGGGAAGATATCGGTAAACGCTTTGTTGATGTCCTTGCAACTTCTCCTGACGAGATTGCAGTGATCTCTAGACTTATTGCGTACCTGATGACTAGTAAGAAAGGAGAAGATTAAATGGATATGCAGAAAACTGCCAGGGAGATTGGACTGTTTGAAACAGCAGTAAATCTTGTCGCGGTTTGCGACAGCAGCGATGTTCAGACAAAGGTGGGGGCTTCTATGCCCCTGCCAGATGCAAATATTACAAAAAATATCAAGTTTATCGCAGAGTGGCTGGTGTCGTTCGGTAAGAAAAAATACCTGTTCATGACACCGGAGATTGCTTTGGTTGAAGCAATGGCAAAGCTTGTAGATCACGATACTGAGATTATTTTCATAATACCTTGTGACATGGATTTGGAGACAAAGGAACGGTTGAAGAACAACTTACCGAATCAGCTGAAGGTGTCCGTACTGGAAGAACCCTTTTTCCCGGGTAACTTTTTTCCTGGAAATGGAATGATTGTTGTTTCTGGTTATATGGCTGGAGATCGTGCCATGGTTCTCGCTGACACCTATCGTTTGATTGAACATTATAACGGTTTTCTTGGCAAAAGAGCATTTGTCCCTTACTGTGAGTTGACATCAGCATACAGATATGATGGATGGTTAGAGGTGGGGCAGAAACGGCTTAATATCAGTTGGAGGGCAGAAGAATGAGTAATATTATCGGTATGAATTTCGCAGATCAAGTACATAGCAAAGCTAGTGAGGGAAAAATTAGAAAAAACACTCTGCTTTCGGCACTTAGCAAGAATGTTGCGTTGCTTCTGATTGCTATTATGTTTGTGGTAGGTTCCATTATTGCTATTGCAGCAAAGATACCTGTTAAGCAGGTAATGTCGGGTTATTCTTATGACGTTCTTGTAATTTTGGTAATCATGGAGCTGTTTACCAATTTGATCGCTGAAACGGGCATTATGCAGCTTCTGGCTATTAAAATTGCAAATATTTCCAAAGGAAAGAAGAGACTCTGCTTGATGATGTTTGGTGGAATGATGTTTCTGATTTCTTCCTGTTTGAACAATATCACTGCTGTTATGATGATTCTTCCTATTGTATTTGTTCTTTTGAAAACGCTGGAAGTTGATCGAAAATATGTAAGTGTGTTTTTTGCGACAATTCTTGCATTAAGCAATACAGGCGGCGCAGCTTCTCCAGTGGGAGACTTCCCTGCTATTGTAATCATGACCAGCGGTATTACTTCTTTTTTAAGTTATCTGACCCATGCTTTTCCACTTTTTGCAGTAACTTCTGCAGTTTTGGTAGTAGTTTGGGGGATGCAGGTTAAGAACGAGAACGATGACGGGGCAGTTAGAAAATTGGCCATTTCCAACCTGAAAAGCCAGTATAAAAATATTAATATTCGTTTTGATGTTCTGAAACTGCTCGCGGTTGTCTTTGTTGGCATGTTTCTTGCATGGAGTTTTGTTCCTCAGAACATTCTTCCTCCTGAAGTAATTGCAGTTCTCGGATATGTTGTTGCTATGGTTATCTGTTCTGCAAAAGGTGTGAAGGTTAGACAGACAACAGATCTTAAGTCTGTTCTTACTATTGCTTCGTTCTTGTTCTTTGCACAGGTCATTAGCCAGACAGGTGTACTGAATTTAGTGGCAGTGTATCTTCAGAGCAATATTCATAATCCTAAACTTCTGGTTATGGCAATTATGGTTATCACCTCGATGGTAGCGGGTGTGTTTAGTGCAGGTCCTGCCGCAGCTGCGATGATGCCGATTATTATCCAGGTATGTAATGGATCTTTGAGTGCATACTCCGATTGGATTGCAGTAGCTTATGCGGCTGCAATTTGTGCTGGATCTTCGCTCTTTATGTGGTCTGCAACTGCCGGATTTATTCTTTCAGGAAAAGTCAATGATGCTAGTATTCGGGAAGAAAATGGCAACAACATTTCATGGGGGGTAGGACAGTATATGAAATTTGGATTTGTAAATTATGCAATCCAGATTTCTATCGCCTTAATTGCGATGGCTGTGATTCTTTAATCCACTTAAATTTGAAATGTATAAGGAGTAAAACAATGCAGGTTAATAAAAAAACATCTTACGGTATTCAGAGTCTCAGTCTTGATGCAATGCTGTTAGATGATAGAATGGTTTTTCTGTACGGTACAATTACTTCAGAATCAGTAGAACTTGTTGTAAAACAGTTATTGTTTCTTGAAGGTATAAATAATCGAGACCCCATTAAGTTGATTATTAATTCTAATGGTGGCGATGTGAGTGCTGGTTTGATGCTTTATGATCAGATTGCCGGGATGAAGAATGTTCCAATTGAAATGTATTGTATTGAGTTGGCAGCGTCTATGGCAACTATTATTTTAGCAAGCGGTAAGCATGGTCGTTATATTCTTAAACATAGTAAAGTTATGATTCATGAACCAGCTATCTCTGAGTCATCTGGTGGCTTATGTGGAAGTGCATCATCAATTTCAAAATCTGCAGAATATATTATGCAGACCCAAAAGAGCTTAGTTGAAATTCTTGCCGATAATACTTGCCGTAGTATTCAGGAGGTAGAGAAGGCGATGAGTTATGGAAAAATAATGAGTGCAGATGAAGCAGTGAGTTTTGGTATTTGTGATAAAATTATTGAACGTATATAAGAGGGAGAACTGGTTATGAGAAGAGACCCTATTGTACTCGGCCAGAACTACATTCTTTCTGGTTCTGACATCGGAAAGAAAAGACCTAATGCTAATGCTCTAATTGTTGGAACAACAGGATGTGGCAAGTCAACGAGCGTTGTCCTCCCAACAATTGGTCGTATGGAGTATAGCAATCCAATATTGAATTGTGCTAAGGAGACGGATGCGTATGCCTTGATGCGATATTTAGAATACAAGGGATACATAGTAAAGGTTCTGAATATCGCTCATCCTGATAAATCAACAGTATCTTTTGATCCAATATTGACTATTTCAAGTTATGAGGACATTGATTCTTTATCATCATCTATTGTAGATGGAATCATTAAAAAGACCGTTGATGATTATTGGCAGACAAAGGCAAAATCACTTTGTTCCAGCCTTATCACTGCGACACTTATGATGGCAGAAGATAATAAAACATCAGGAATGTCTGAGGTGTTAAAACTTTTTGATCAGCTTTTACCAAATGAAAATGGATACTCAGTTGAAACACCGCTTGATCATATGTTTAGACAAATTAATAAAGCTTCTCCAGGCTGTTATGCAGCAAGGGAATACAATGCGTGGCATAGTTTACCTTACCGAACGGCGTCTTGTGTGCGAGATACACTTGCGGCATGTTTAAGTGCTGTTTTCCCTGAATCTATTCGGAGAATGATGCGGGAAAAGCCACAATTCGATGCAGAGAATTTTGCCAATAATAAATCGGCTCTCATTATCATTACCGATGCTATAGATCCTTCACAGCACTATTATGCAAACCTTTTCTACCGTAATACAGAGAAGCAGTTACTTCGATATGCAGCATCCTGTCCAAACGGTGAGTTGCCACGTGAAGTTCGCTATATCTTTGAAGATTTTGCATGCACAACGCCTATTCAGGGTTTTGCTAATGATATTAGTCTGTTTCGATCCGCTGGTTTGTCTGCGATTATGCTTCTTCAAAGCGAATATCAATTAGAGGCTATTTATAAGGATGAAGCATCTGTTATTCGTCAGAATTGTTCAGTTTATGTATATTTTCCTGGAGGTTTTGACGATAAATCATGCGAAATTGTAAGTAAGCGTATGGGATTACCTTATGATGATATTCTTTATGCACCCCTTGGAAAAGTGTTTATTATGCATAGTGGAATGAAACCGATTCATATCCCACGATATGACACATTTAATAGCGCGGAGTATAAGGAATATTTAAGAGCTAATAAGTTAGCGGAAAATTTGAGAGGAAGAATGATGGATGACTACACATGAAGAATTTGTTGATGGGCTTCGCATTCCAATGAAAAAATATTATCAAAAGTTAAAAAAGGATCAACGCCGAAAAAAAGAATTTTCAGTAGACGGAGTGTCAACAGAAAATAAAGAAGAAATCACACGATTACTTGAAAAAAAATTTGATGAATTGTTTGGCACAGATAGTGAAAGTGAATGCTAAGTCCTGTTAAAAAATAAGAGGTATCGACATATCATGATGTGTTGATATCTCTTTTATATTATTATAGAAGAAACAGGTTATTCTTGATGTCTTCCCCAAAAGAAAAGTAGCCTAAATTTAGTTCTCGATAAGGGGTGCAAAAGGGGTGCAATCGTTCGATTGTATTAAAATGGTTGTTACGATGAACCAATACTCCTGTGGGTATTATCCGTATTGTGATAGATGATACTGTACATTATCAAAGAACTAAATTACTAATAAAAAGCATTGTAAGTAATAAAGATGGGTGGCGTTTATGTGTAAGCATAAAGTTCATTTGTATGAAATAAAATCCCAAAGAAATTATATATACTCTTGCAGAAACATTAGTTCTTATGTTAGGATACTATCTAAGGAAAGTACCCATGACAGGGCGTTAAGCGTCCGGGGGACGCTTGTTTAGCGCCGACCGGAGTGGAGCGTAGAGGTAGCCTCCCGAGTTTTATGATATCGGGCAACCGGAATACATAGGAAGGGGTGCTAGGTGCCAGTGGCACCTGCTTAGCACCGACCGAAACGGAGTGTAGACGTGGCGCCGATGACAGCTTATGAGATCATTACGATTTTCATTGGGATATTAGCTTTGCTGATGTCCTTTGGTAGTTTGATTGTAGCGTTGCTTGCCTTTCTCGGTAAAGAGAAAAGCTCTTCGAGGAAGAGCAAGCGCAAATAAAAATGCCTATCCTGTCTGCCAACAGGATAGGCGGTGTCCTTAAGGACATTTATTAACCTAAACTCGGAGCATCCACCTATGGAGTGGGATGCTATTTCTTTTTATTTATATGATTGTCAATAAATGACAGAGCTGCAAATACTACTAGCAATAAAGTTAAAACTTCCATTGTGTTCTTGGGCATCACCCTCTCCTTATGTAAGACTTGAGGGTGTCATATCGGAAAAGCATCTGCTTCTTTCTATGAAGTTATACAAAGTATATTCCAGCATAAATCTGTAGAGGTGCGCAACATCAATTTACATATTCAGCTATTGAAAAATTGTTCGGGGGGGTATAATAATAGCGGATATTTACAGGAATTTCTAATGATGAATATCTGAACTACTAATTTACAGAAGGAATAAGTGAGAATCTTACATTTTAACTGGCTGAATATATAGTGTTAATCAGGCTGTTGATATAGTGTTAATCACGTGGTTTATATAGTATTAATCAGGCAGTTGAATAAAAGGTATCCGCTTATAGGAGGAAATGCGTATGAAAAGACAATTTATAAAGAAGCTGGCAACAGTGACAGTTTCTGCTGCAATGCTTGCTGCCTTGTTTAGCGGTGGCATAAATGCAGGTATCTGGACAGCACAGGCACAGGAAACAAATGTAGCTGCCGCATCAGAACAGTTTGATACAACAGCACCTGTAGTCGAAAGTATTTCGATTGATAAACAGGGACAGAATGTAGGAGATGATGACACATTTAAGATTACAATCAAGGCTTATGATTCTGAATCAGGTATTCAGGATGTAAGGATGATTTTAGAATCAGAAGGTGATGTCTATTTATTGGATGAATATTCATATGCCAATGGCAGATTACAGTTTAATGAAGCGGCTAACAGTTATGAGTGTACAGTAAAGATTGCTGATACTACACTTGTTGATGGAAAGGTCTTCATCGGCAATATTACAGTAACAGATAAAGCAGGAAATACATGTTCGCCAGTGATTTCAAGCACACCAGATGTATTAAATGTAACAGCTTCATCAGCTTTATACTGGGTAAATATAACTCGTAGTGATAACGAGAAACCAGTGGTTACATCTGTTGAGTTAAAGGAAAATGGACAGACAGTAAAACCGGGAGATACACTTCATGTTACAATAGGTGCAACTGATAATTACGCTTTACAAGACACTTGTTATGTGCAATTTCAAGTTAATGTAGCTGAAAGGAATAACTCACATTCTATATATCTGCAATGGGATTCTGCTAATGGCTGTTATATAGGTTCATGGGAGCTCCCAGATGATATTGTACCTGGTGAGTGGTATGTTAATTATATAGGAGTGAAAGATGTAACTGGTAACCTTGCGGAGAAAAATTCAGCAATGGATTGTAAGGTAACAGTACAGAATGACAATTATGTAGTAAATGAAAAAAATGCACCAAAGTTTAACAGTATTTCTATGGATAAGGCAGGTCAGACACTCACCGCAGGAGATCAGGTGAAATTCACAGTGGATGTTACTGATGATACAGGTGTAGCCTCTGTGAAAATGGTATTAAAAAACGTAAATTCTGAATTGTCTTCTAAAGATGATGTAGACTGCTATATGCAGAATGTTGAAGGAACAAGCAAATACGAATATACATATACTATTACAGAAAACGATTATCCATGTGAATGGTATGTTTCAAGTATAGAGGCTCGTGATGTATATAATAATATGTTGTATACATCTACTGAAAGACAAACAAGTGGAAGAGAACTTCCATTAATGTATGATTATTATTTCAATGTAACACAAAATGGTACATTTGTTCAGCCAAATGTAAATGTTATGTTCAGTTATATTAACGCAGATATGGAATGGGAAATCAAAACAATAGAAGTTCCACGAAGAACTAAGCTAAGTAAGGCATTAGAGAAGTTTGATACCGGTGTTAAATTTGATGATGCAAAAATCACAGGCTGGACAATGGTTGGCTATCCAGATTCAGATACTATAGTTAGTAATAATACAACGTTTTTGGCAAATTATAATACCAATATCGTAGAAAAATATGTGTATTCATATTCGCCAGATGTTGGTTCAAAGTGTTTATATAAAGAAACATCATTTGTTAAAAAAGGACAGAAGATTGAACTTCCAACAGTAATTCCTGGAGTTAAGAATGTAAAGTGGATTAAAACTGAAGAATTAGATGAACTTATAAAGAATGGATATATCATTAATACAGATACTGGAAGTTATTATTTCGAGGCAGATGCGGAAATAGACGATTATGTTCCACCTACTGATGATAACAATGGTAGTACCGGTGGTAACAATAATCAGACAACAACTGATGGAAACAAAGGCAACAATGAAGGAACTAAGTTATCATCTGATAAGATACAGGAAGCTGTAGCAGCAATTACTACTGCCAAGGCTGGAGATACTTATACAGTTGATATGTCAGATGCAACAGTTGCACCAAAGGATGTGTTAGAAGCAGCCAAGGGTAAGGATGTTGATATTGTTCTTGATATGAATGGTTATAAATGGACTATCAACGGAAATAATATTCAGGCTGATAATCTTAAGGATATTAACCTTTCGGTAGATACAGACTCTGATGCAATACCAGATGATGTTATATCAGAGCTTGCTGGCAATAATCCAGTTAAGCAGATTTCACTTGCGTATAGTGGAGATTTTGGATTCAAGGCAAGTCTTACATACAATATAGGAAGTGAATATGCTGGCAAATATGGCAATCTCTATTATTATGACAGCACAGGCAGAATGATATTCCAGAATGCAGGTGCAATAGATGCAGATGGTAACATATCTCTTAACTTTAGTCACGCATCTGAATATGCAGTTGTAATAGCAGATTATGCTGTAACAACAGATAATGCTGATAATACAGCAACAGGCGGCATAGCGACAGGAGACAGCTCGCCTATAGTATTGTATGCTGTTCTGTGTGTGATGGCAATTGCATTAGCAGGTATTGCTGCTGTAACAAGAAAGAAGAATGTATAAAGTAAAGAGGTTATTTATCTTATTGTTATAATCAGACAAATGGCAGATAGTATCTAAAGTCATTGATGAGGATAATAAGATTAGTAATAAGTAGAAACTAAAGATAATTAATCATACCCGGCTTCATATTGTTGTGGAGCCGGGTATATCTGTATATTAAGGATAAATATAAAAGAATAAAGCAGAGGAATGAAATAGGTGTGGAAACAAACATTTCCACACCCATAATTCCTGCTATATATAAAATTAATCAATAACAAAGTTATTAACATTTTTACGAAGTTCAGCAGCAGAGGCTTCTGCGGTTTTAGCTCCATTCATAACAGCTTCTGAGCCTTTTACGATTACGATTGTCTTCTGGGCTATGTTGGTTGTTCCAGTTGCACTGTCATTAGAAGCGGAAGTGATTCCATCTATCGCCTGAGTGATATTGCTTATAGATGCAACAAGCTCTTCTGATGTTGCACTGAAATCAGATACAAGATCGTTAATGTTGGAAGCATCCATATTATAGTCATCAGCCATCTTTTCAAATCCGTTAAGACATTCAACAATATCAGTATCAACGAAATCAAGCAGGCGGTTAGAATCGCTTGTCAGGTTGCCTACAGCTTTGTTTACATTTTCTGTAACAGCCTGAATGTTGGCTACAGCATCTTTAGACTGTTCAGCTAATACACGTATTTCCTCTGCAACAACCGCAAAGCCTTTACCAGCCTCACCAGCTCTTGCAGCTTCAATAGAAGCGTTAAGGGCAAGCAGATTGGTCTGTGCAGTAATATTCAGGATAGAGTCGGCAAGCACACCAATCTGGTCAACTACTTTGGCATCTTCAAGAGCCTGCTCAAGATTTACTCTGATGTCAGCCATCATCTGTTTAACTTTCTGACGGTTTTCTACAGTATCATCCTTAGTCTTTACAGCACGTTTATGGATGTCCTGGGATTCAGTTGCACCATCCTGTGCTCTTATGGCAATTTCCCTTGCAGCTTCTTCAATCTGCTGTGTCATTCCGTTAATCTGTTCAGCAGAGGCGGCAGTTTCCTCTGAACTTGCAGCAAGCTCTTCTGTTGTTGCAGATACGTCTTCAATTTCTGCATTAAGATTGTATACATTAGTGTCGATAGTTTCTACAACCTTATCAATATTGGCAGCCTCGTTTTTTACCTGAGCTAACAGGCTTCGTACAGATTCGCGCATAGTTTCAAGTGCATTGGCTAGCTGTCCGAAATCATCCTTACGCTTAAGCATAGGCTGTTGCATTTTTGTGGCAAAATTACCACCGGCAATTACTTCGAATTGTTCTTTTATTTTTCTTAATGATTTAGTAATATCAATTGCGATGAGAGCAACGAGTATAGCAACAACAATAAGCATACATACGCTGCATAAAATAAGCGAAATAGCTTTGCTTGAAGCATAGCTGGTGAATTCCTCATCCTGCTGTGCAATAGCAGTGTCTATGTAATCAGTATAGTTGCCAGTACCAACAACCCAGTCAAAAGGTTTGAAGTATTCGCTGTAAGAACGCTTTGGTGAAGGTTCTGTTTCTCCCTCCTTAGGAAATACATAATCTGTATAACCACCACCATCCTGGACTGCAACACGTATTATTTCCTTGACCATCTGGTAGCCATCAGCATCTTTAGTATTCATACGATTAGTACCCTCAGTTGAACTTCCAAGCAGAACAATATTCTTGCCATCGGACTGGTCAACCCAGAAATATCCAGCTTCGCCATAACGCATCTGACGGATTTCATCAGCGGCTATTTTCTTAGCTTCATCAAGAGTATATTTACCAGACTTATACTCATTATTGATTTCCGATAACAGGGAGATGACAACACCAACCTGCTCTTTAATTGAATCATCATAATTTTGTCTTGATGATGTGTCCATAGTTTCAAGTGCCTTGTCTTTTAACTGGTTCATATTCTTAATAGAAATAAAACTTTCAGAAGTTACAAGGACAATTACTAAAGCCAGAATTATAGTAAGCTTTGTTCGAACCTTAATATTTTTCATTGGAATCACGCTCCTTAAATTAGATTAATTTGTGAAAAATTATATATCTCCACGCATCTTTATCTAATAATTATAATGTTATAAAAGAATTGTGTCAATAAAACCAGCTGTAAATATTAAAAAAATCTTAAATTTTCATATACTTATATATGTATATAATTATAAAGTTTGTAATTTATTAATATATAAAATAAATATATACCATACCAAAATGATATATAATATACATCAGAGTGATTATAAAAAAATCAAATATTCCTTTTATTCACAACTATCACAAGAGCAAAGGTTTTGCTGCTGGCTGTTCAAGAGAGGTTATTCAAAATAGAGCAGATATGCCCGGCTTGAGTGTGGATGACCTTATACAGCAGACAATAGATGCTTTAAAGACATTCAGAACATAATAAATGTTACAGTAAAGATATAGTAGAAATGTAGTCAAATAAAAAATACATTAAAAATACAAAAAAATAATTAAATTTTTTATTGACAAATTAAAATGAAGAGATTATCTTATTACTTAATTCAATAGTCAAATGCGAAGAACAGGAAATGATTTATTTATATCACCGCCTACAGAGAGCCGTTGGTTGATGAGAAACGGCAGCAAGGAATAGATAAGCCCTCACCTGCAAGCAGTTCTGGTGAAAGATATTAATTTAGTAGTCAGAACCGGTACCCATCGTTAACAGGGCATGCCATATGTGTGGCAGTAGAGAGGTCGGATTTATCCGGCAAGCAAAGTGGTAACGCGGAAGTAATGTAATTTACCTTCGTCTTTGTACGATATCGTTAAGATATGTGCAGAGGCGAAGGTTTTTTGCATTATGGAATTAGTTATTTTTAATTTCCGTTTTTCTGCGTTCATTGTATTTGGCTAGTGAAATAGGCTGGGAATATTTATTTGCTCAGCTAATATTATATATAGGAGAGTGACATTATGAACACTTTAGTAATCGTTTTAATCGCGGCTGTTATATTATTTGGTGCCTATATGGTATATGGCCGTTGGTTAGCAAACAAGTGGGGTATAGACCCTAAGGCAGAAACACCTGCCGTAAAGTACAATGATGGAAAAGATTATGTTCCAACCAAAGGATGGACTGTATTTAGTCATCAGTTCTCATCAATCGCTGGTGCAGGTCCTGTAACAGGTGCTATTCAGGCAGCAGCATTTGGATGGTTACCAGTATTACTCTGGATTCTTATCGGTGGTGTATTCTTTGGTGCTGTAACAGACTTCGGTGCTTTATATGCCTCAGTTAAGAACGAAGGTAAGTCAATGGGTATGATCATTGAGAAATATATCGGTAAGTTTGGACGTAAGATTTTCTTACTTTTCTGCTGGTTATTTACACTTATCGTTATTGCAGCATTTGCTGATATGGTTGCAGGTACATTTAATGCATATACAGTAGTTGATGGAGCATCACAGTTAGCACCAGCAGCTTCAACTAATGGTTCTGCTGGTACAGTATCAATTATGTTTATGGTATTCGCAGTAGTATTTGGTCTTATCCAGAAGAAGTTTAATCTTTCAGGCTGGAAAGAAGCAGTAGTTGGTATTGCATTTATTGTTGCTTCATTTGTAATTGGTAACTTCTGTCCAATTATCTTAGGTAAGAATGCATGGAGCTATATCACATTCGTATATATCTTCTTTGCAGCAGTTATGCCAATGTGGCTTATGAAGCAGCCAAGAGATTATATGACAACATTTATGTTTATCGCTATGATAGTTGGAGCAGCACTTGGTCTTGTAGTTGCCCATCCATCTATGAACCTTCCTGTATACACAGGATTTAACAATGCAAAGCTTGGAACAATGTTCCCTATCCTTTTTGTAACAGTTGCCTGTGGTGCTGTTTCAGGTTTCCACAGCCTTGTTTCATCTGGTACATCTTCTAAGACAGTAGAGAATGAGAAGGATATGCTTAAGGTTGGTTATGGTGCTATGGTACTTGAAAGCTTACTTGCAGTTCTTGCTCTTTGTGTAGCAGGTGCAGCCGCAGCCGCTGATGGTACAGCAGCAACAGGTACTCCATTCCAGATATTCAGCCGTGGTGTAGCTGGTTTCTTTGAAATGTTTGGTGTTCCAGTACATTTCGCAACAGTATTTATGACAATGTGTGTATCAGCTCTTGCCCTTACATCACTTGATGCAGTTGCACGTATCGGACGTATGAGTTTCCAGGAGCTTTTCAGCGTAGATGATATGGAACACGCAGAAGGCTGGAGAAAGTTACTTTGCAATACATATTTCTCAACAATCGTAACACTTCTTTGTGGTTTCGTACTTACAAAGATTGGATATGCTAACATCTGGCCATTATTTGGTTCAGCTAACCAGTTATTAAGTGCACTTGTTCTTATAACACTCTGCGTATTCTTAAAGGTTACAGGACGTAGCAACAAGATGCTTTTCCCACCTCTTATCATTATGCTTTGTGTAACATTTACAGCACTTGTACAGAGACTTATAGCTATGGTTAAGGCTATCCAGAACGCAGCATCTGTTACAATCCCAGCAGGTACTACTACATGGGGTAAGGTGTTCATAGCAAATGGACTTCAGCTTATAATAGCAATTCTTCTTATCGTACTTGGTCTTATCATTGTAGTTAACTCAGCTAAGAGCTATGCAAAGAGTGAGAAGAACTCAGAGAAGGCTGCTTAAGCAGGTTGATGTGTTATAATGTAGATGTATTGGAAAGTGATAGATTTTAACTTCTGATTAATACATTATAATATAGAAGAAATAATTTAATTTAAAGAAAATTACTATAATTATAGAAGTGTTATAAATGAATATTATAGTTGAAATTTAATTAAAAATAGCTGGTATCTTATATAAGATGTGACAGTTTACAAAGTCAGGTTACAGATTGGACGATGTGGATAGTTACATTTATAAGATATCAGCTATTTTAAATTTATTTAATGATACCAAGGTTAAAAGGTCTAATATGAGCATAGTTCATAGTTCTTACAGTCATTTTATAATTTGTAAAATTTGATATTTGGTGTTAATATAGAATTCGGGTGCTGCCATAACGGTAGGCGGTTTAGTCTTGAACCTCTTCAGAAGGGAGGTGATAGACATGGTTACATATTCAGATTTATTTAACTATACTTTAGTTATTTGTGCGATAGTTTCTATATGCATTTCTGTGTATAAATCAAAAAAATAACCGCCCCAGTCTGGTCAACTAAGCGGTTATTTTTTAATCATTATTGAAAAGACTAAGCCGTCTATCGGTAGCATCTTTTATAATATTATATTACTCTATTTCTATTTTTATGTCAAATTATTACGTTAAATTCCCAGAATTAGAATTTCTTTTTATCTGTGTCGGTGTGATACCATAATGCTTCTTAAGCAGTGCACTAAGGTAGCTTGCATTAGATATGCCGACTTTGTTTGCAACCTCACTTATAGATATTTCCCCGATTTCTAAAAGAATCTTTGCGTGTTGTAATCGGACCGCTGTTATATATTCAGTATATGATGAACCAGTTACAGCTTTGAAAAGTCTTGAAAAATGTGATGGAGAAAGACAGGCAAAGTCTGCCACATTCTGCAGGCTGGCACCATATTCAAGATTATTTTCAGCATATATCATAGCCTTCTGAATTCTGTCATCGAATCTTTTAAGGTATAAAGTATTGTTATCTGAGTCACTTGAAATGTGATGCTCATATACATAGAAGAATAGTTTATAAAACATTCCCTGAAGAAGCAGTTGTGAGTGGTCAGAATTTCGTTCGTATTCGTATAACATTTCATCACACATTTTTTGTATTTCATCCTGTGAAGCTTTGGTAAAATGTAGATAATTGCGACAAAGAATATCTAATTGAGTATGTCCGATTATTTCAATAATAGGTTCAAATACTTTTGTACGAACTTTTATTACATATCTGTCATAAGGAACATCCGATATAGGACAGTTCCTGTGATAAACCTCAGGCTTGGCAATCCCAAAATCGCCGGCGTGGCATACACGTATGTTATCAGTTGCAATCCATCTTCGATCACCTGATACCATATAACCGATGGTGTAGTGGTCATGTGCTGCCTGCATTGCTGGCATTGCGTAGCTTGCTTCTTTTATTTTGTGGTCTATATAAATATTTTCTCCGGGTTTAAGTGGAAGAGGCATAGTAATCTCCATTCTTGAGTGGTTTAACCAAGTTATAATTTACATAGCATAATTTTATAAATTATACTTTATAAAAGCAATAATATTTAATGAAAATAATAAAATTTTGTGCAAGAATAAGTTATAGTTAAATCATAATAAGAGGTGGATAACATATGAATCAGAAGTTTAATCTTAAAGCGAATAATTTTATAAAAAATATGCTCAGGTATTCGTATCTGATAATTATAGCACTGCTTCTTAATGCTGTTGTGAATGAGATAATTGTGAGTGCCAATAAGATAATAAGTGTCAACATAGATTATATGCTGTCAGGCGAAGCTGTTGATATTAACAGTATTATTGTGAAGTTTACATATCTGACATTATCAGGCTTTGTACTTTCATTTGCTGGAAGCAGGCTTTCGCTTAAATATGCGGTAAGGGTTATTAATTCATACAGAAAACAGATAAGCAGCAAGTTATACCGGATAGATTATTCATATTATGATAATGCAGGTACAGCAACAATAATTAATAAGGTGAATTCTGATATAGCAGAAGCGGAAAACTTTTTGACAGAGCATTTTGCAACAATTATAACAAATATTACGGCAGCACTTATATATGCCAATTATGTGCGAAGGATAAATGTAGTGCTTTTTGTTGCAGTTGTTGTGAGTTATCCACTTGTAATATGGCTGTCAAATATTCTTGTGAAGAAAATGCGTGATGTGTCAAAGGTATATCGTTTAAAGGTTGATGCAATGCTTGGGATTGACCATGAAGCTATAATGGGGTATCAGATAATAAAAGCCTTTGGATTACAGAAGTATTTTGAAAACAGAATGCATAAGGCATCAGAGGAGCTTGTGGAAACAGAGCAGATAAGAACAGGTATAAGCAATACAGCGATAGTTATAAGAAGACTCATACAATGGATTCCTTCTATATTATGTGCATTTTTAAGCGTATGGCTTGTAAGAAATGGACAGCTTACAGTTGGAGAACTTGTTGGTTTTGTCGTTATTCTGGAAAAGTTTGTTGAGTCGATTATAGGAATTCCGTTTGCCATAGTTGATGCAACAGGCTGTATGGTGTGTATAGGAAGGCTTGAAGGAATACTTTCGGCTAAAGATGAGCATTTTGGGGACAAGACTTACAAGGCAACGAATATAGCTAATAGCGTATCTGATAAGAGCATCTTAGATGAAGATTACGTTATAGAATTTGATAATATAAAGTTTGCATATAAAGAGGGCGAAAATGTTCTTAATGATGTCAGCTTTAAGATTAAAAATGGCGAAAATATAGCAATAGTCGGAAGCTCAGGTGGTGGAAAGACTACTATTTTCAGACTGTTATGCGGCTTATATCATGCCAGTGACGGAGCATATAAGCTGTACGGAATGGATATTAATGAATGGAATATTGAAAGCGCAAGAGAAAATATGGCGCTTGTTTCACAGGATACATTTTTATTTCCAGGAACTATTGAGGAAAATATCAGGTATGGAAATATTAATGCAACTCACGATGAAGTTGTTAATGCATGTAAGGATGCAAGAATTCACGACTTCATAGAAGGACTTACTGACGGATATGAAACTGTGATAAGTGAGGGTGGAAGCCAGCTTTCAGGTGGTCAGAGGCAGCGTATTGCTATAGCAAGGGCAATATTAAAAGACACGCCAATTTTGTTGTTAGATGAGCCTACATCTGCTATTGATGAGGGAACAGAGCAGCTTATACAGGATGCTCTTGACAGGTTATGCAAAGGAAAAACAAGCATAACGATTGCACACAGATTGTCTACAATAAAAGACGCCGACAGGATAATTGTACTTCAGCATGGAAGGATAGTTGAGGCTGGAACTCATAAACAGTTGCTTGATATAGGAGGGGTATATGCAGAAATGTACGCAGAAGGATACTAATAAGAAGAATTCCGGAATATGGCAGTTATTCTTACGGACTATGAGAACTATGGGAAAAAGACGTTTTATGTATTATGGTTCAATATTAGGGATGAGTATAACATTTGCAATGTTTTCAGTTATGGAAGCATTTCTTATGAAGATAGTTGTTGACATAGCACAGAAAGGCGAGTGGGACAGGCTTATAAGTTCTGTCGTAATAATAGTCATAACAGGTGTGATAGTGTTGTTAGGATATAGATTTGCCTGCATAAGATATAACGTGGAAGCAAAGAGAATATATGGAAAGCTGTACGAACAGGTGTTAAGTCACGAAATGAAGCTGCCTTGTGAATATTATGAAAATCACCATAGTGGGGAAATGTTATCAAAAGTATCATTCGACCTTGGAAGAATGGGTGATATATTTGGTTCAAGATTCAGAAGAGTTGTTATGCCATTTATAATGGTAGTTGTATTCTTAGTGCCTATGTTTGCACTCAGCTGGCAGCTTACACTTTGTCTTGTGGCTGTAAATACAGTGCTGATAGGAGTTACGATGGTTCTGACTGGACCGCTTAAAAGCTTAAGTAAGAAAATGTCTGAGTCAAACAGCATAATGACAAAGCATATAACAGATCTTATTCAGGGAATTATACAGGTAAGGATGTTTCCGGCAGGAAGAAAAACAGTTGACAGATATAATGAAGAGGCAGATGTGTATGCTGTAAAGTCTGATAAAAGAAATATGTTTTCATCTTTGCTTGAATGTGCTAATACAGGCTTTGACCTTATATGTAATCTTGTTTTTTTGGCACTTGGAATATTATTCGTGCAGAAGGGCTATACAACACTTGGTGCTATTGCGGCGATATATACAATGTATGGACGTTTTTCAAGACAATTCCTGCAAATGGGAAAGTATATTCCGGAGCTTATTGCGTATCTGACATATGCACAGAATATATTTGATTTTCTTGATGAGGAAACAGAGGATAAAAGTAAAAAATTGAATAAATCGGACATTCTAAATCATAAAGATATAAATGAGGATGTTGTAATTAATGAAATAAACAACTTTTGCGGTCATAATACAATTTTAAATAATGCTGATTATTCAGTTAAGATAAGTGATTTAACATTTTCATATATAAAAGATGAAAATAATGCACCGATTGTAGTTCTTGATAATTATAATGAAAGAATAAAGTCAGGCGAGTTCGTGGCAGTTACAGGTGCTTCAGGTTCTGGAAAGACAACACTTTCTAAGCTTCTTATGGGATTTTATAAGCCGGACAGTGGAATGATTGAAGTGTGCGGCAATAATCTTGATGATATAAGTCTGGCGGCTGGCAGAAGCTTTTTTGCCCTTGTTCCACAGGATGCAATACTTTTTAATATGAGTATAATGGATAATATAAGAATGGGAAGGCTTGATGCCACGGAAGCTGAGATTATTAAAGCTGCAAAGATGGCTAATGCTCACCAGTTTATAATAGAATTTACAGATGGTTATGACACAGTTGTTGGTGAAAAGGGGATGTCTGTATCAGGTGGTCAAAGACAGCGTATAGCCATAGCAAGGGCAATCCTTAAAAATGCTCCGATAATGCTTATGGATGAGGCAACCTCCGCACTTGATAATGAGTCGGAGCGTGCAGTAAACGAAACATTACAGAACTTAAAGGGTAGAATGACAATTATAATGATTGCGCACAGGACATCAACAATACAGATGGCAGACAGGGTTATAAGCTTGTAGATACCTTAATTTAAAGTATAGATTATTTGCTTTATAGAAATGCTTTGATATAATAATACATTATTAGTAATATAGCATATTATTGATATTGATATATTTTGTGATAATTAGAATATATTGATGAGATATATTTAATTTATAGGAAAGGGGCAGGATATGTTAAATATATATTATGGAGATATGGAAGAAGCTGTATATAATACAGCAGTATATTTTAAAAATACATATGAGGATAACTGGATAACAGAACCTATAGTCAGGGATATAATAAAAGATGTTGATAAATCAGAAGTTATTGACAGCAATCTTATAGAAAGTCCAGTGTTGGGTAAGATATCACCACTTGCGTTATCTGGTGGAACAAAAACCTTAATATTAATAATAAATGATAAAGAGAAAATATTTAATGCCTCAACCTGTGGTAATAATTGTGCAAAGTGGCTTCTAAAAATATCTGAAAATGAAGATGTAACTATTAATCTGAGGCATTTGATGGATTTCGGAGCTGGAAGGTTTAACATAAAAGTACTTAATACAGAAAAGATAGTTCACAATATGAGCGAATTATTAGATGAGGCTATGGCATATGTCTAGGGGGATATATGAAAGGAAAGTATAGAATAATAGTAGAAAATAAGAAAATAAGATATGATTTCGAGGTAAAACGTAATATTACAATAATAAAAGGTGATAGTGCAACCGGTAAGACAACACTGGCAGATATGATATCAGAGTATGAGGAAAATGGAGCTGATAGCGGAATAAGATTAGCATGCGACAGGGAATGTCATATTTTGCAGGGGCGATATTGGAAAGCTTTATTGGCAGAGATGAAGAATAGCATAATTTTTATAGATGAGGGAAATAAGTTCGTATCAAGTGTAGAGTTTGCAGAAGAAGTAAAAAAGTCAGACAATTATTTCGTTATAATAACAAGAGAGACACTTGAAACACTTCCATATAGTGTAGATGAGATATATGGCATAAGAAATTCCGGTAAATATGGAACATTAAAAAATGTATATAACGAAATGTATAAGATATATACAAATGTTAATGTAAATGAAAGCGTTAAAGTGGATTATATTATAACAGAAGACTCCAAGGCAGGATACCAGTTTTTCAAAGAAGTATATTCATCAGAACATTTACAGTGTATATCAGCAGATGGAAAATCGAATATATATAAGCATTTGAAAAAAGATAAAAATGTACTTGTAGTTGCAGATGGAGCTGCATTTGGTTCGGAAGTAGAAAAGATTGAATTATATGCCAGACAGAATAATAATTGTTATTTATATCTGCCAGAGTCATTTGAATGGCTGATATTGAAATCAGGTGTTATTAAAAATGCAGATTTGTCAGCAATATTACAAAATACGTGGGATTATGTGGACAGCAGTATGTATATGAGCTGGGAAAGATATTTTACAGCTTTGTTAGTAGAATTAACCAATAATACATATTTACAGTATAGTAAAAATGATTTGAATGATGTCTATATTAAGGGCAGTATAAAGGATAATATAGTAAAGCAGATAAAAATATTAAGTGATATTTTGCAAAGTGAAGAAACTAAATAGCAAATGATTGCACACAGGACATCAACAATACAGATGGCGGACAGGGTTATAAGTTTATAATTGACAATAGCAAGGAATAGTGTTATATTACTCCACCCTATCATCATATTTCACCATCATTAAAATTATAAAAAGAAGATGATTATTGAGTACAAATCATATGAAATGTAACTCAATAAATATATGGGGATGAAAGGATCAGAGTGGTTTTATGACATTTTATCAGGAATTACAGTTAAGTTCTGCAGGCTCTAAACAGCTTATTAAGAACACAAAAGATGCTAAAGAGAAAAGAAAACATATATTAATATATAATTTCAAGGTTTACCTTGTTATGGTATTCTGTGTAGCAGTTGTTACAATATTCAGTAAGCTTCTAGGCAGTGCTAACAGTGTGGTAGGTGTTACAGTACTTCTTGCAGTGCTTGTGTTAAGACAGGCAGATTTTGGAATAAAGACATCACATGGACTTTTGTCAATTATGGGAATATATGCTATATTGATAGCAGGACCAAGGCTTAGTAATATGGTGCCACCATTTGCAGCATTTCTTATTAATATAGTATGTATAATGCTTCTTATGATAATGGGCTGTCATAATGTAATTATGTATAATCATTCGACATTTGTGCTTGGTTATCTGTTATTACAGGGGTATGACGTTACAGGACAGGACTATGTGTTAAGGGTTATCGGACTTCTTTGTGGTATGGTAATTTGTATGATTATCTTTTATAAGAACCAGAAGAACAGACCATATCGAAGAACATTCCAGGATTTATTCTATGAATTCAATATTAATTCGGCAAGAAACAGATGGTATATCAAGCTTACATTTATAGTATCAAGTGCAATGTTTGTCATGAACTTGCTTAATATTCCAAGAGCGATGTGGATAGGTATAGCGTGCATGTCAGTGTGCCTGCCATTTTCAAAGGATATAGAAGGACGGGCAGGCAAGAGAGGTGCATTTAACATTGTTGGATGTCTGATTTTTTCAATTATGTATATTGTGCTTCCAAAGTCGATGTATCCTTATATCGGTATGATAGGTGGAATAGGTGTCGGATATTCAGCAGGTTATTCGTGGCAGACAGTGTTTAACACATTTGGCGCACTTTCAATAGCGGCGGAATTGTTCGGACTTAAATATGCTGTTTTACTTAGAATAGGTGTAAATGTAGTAGGAGCGGCGTATACATTGTTATGTGACAGGTTGATAGATAAGATATATGCTGCCTGCACAGGCAGGAAAGTCGAAACAGCGTAACATACATAATTCAGATTGAGCTGTAACACATTGTTAATACTGGAGATGAGGTGTTATAATATAAGAATAACATCTCGTCGAAATACTACTTCATAAGATAAGGAGAGAGTACAATGTTATACATAATGAGGCACGGCAGGACTGATTGGAATGAGAGAAATAAACTGCAGGGGAGAACAGATATTCCACTCAATGCAGCTGGAAGAAAGATGGCGGAAGAGGCAGCAGCGGTTTATAAAAATGTGCCGCTTGATGTATGCTATTGTTCTCCATTGGCAAGAGCAAGACAGACGGCAGAGATATTTTTAAAAAACCGCAATATTCCGATTATAACAGATGACAGGCTTGTTGAGATGAGCTTTGGAATATATGAAGGAACAGAACAGTCAGCAAGGGCTTTAGATTGTCCGATTAATATATTATTTAAAGAACCAGAAAAGTATAAGGCAGTTGAAGGTGGGGAAAGCATTGAGAAGTTATTTGAAAGAACAGGTGACTTTCTTAGAAATGTAGTGGAACCACAGCTTGAGGATGGAAAGAATATTGTAATAATCGGACATGGTGCAATGAATTCAGGAATAATATGCCAGGTCAGGGGTTTAAGCACAGAACATTTTTGGGATGCGGGAATTAATCAGTGCGAATTACTGCAATTAAAGTAGTGTGTACACAAGGAGTGAATATACATTTGTACGAAGATGTTAAGAATATAATAAGTGAATTAAGAAGCAGACATACAGGTTATACGGATTTCCCAATGGAACTGAAAAGGCAGGTGTATTCAATTATATGTAAGCAGCTTGCGAGCAAAGATAACACTTATACTCAGACACAGCTTCTTGAATATCTGGGGCTTCCTAAGGACGTCTTTAAGGAGAAGTATTGGAATATGTATTCACCTGATATGAAGCTTAGACAGCAGGTTTACCATAATCTGCATATACCACTTAATTATGCTGAGGTTGAGTGTAATGAGATATACCGTGGAATGCTGCATTATATTATAAGTCAGGCAGACCAGAGGACGGATACATTTTTCGATATGTTCGGCAAAATGGGACTTGTTCCGCTGTTTTGTGCAAATGGATATTCTAACAGAATTGTTCTTTTAGCACGCAGGAATTATCACCAGCTTGTGCAGTTTCAGAATGCATTGAAAAAACCAGTTAAAGTATACAAGCACATCAAAGCATTTACTAAGACAATAGAAGTGATGGGTATCGAGAAGCAGAAGGAAGTGCTGATATCCAAGATTAACCAGTGGCTTGCACTGTTTAGTGTATATCAGGACTGGAGTGCAACAGGTTATGATGAATACACGCTTGCGGCAAGGTATTTTATGTGCAATTGTCTGCGGACTGAATACTGGCTTGATTCTAAGCTTGAGAAGACTTATTCATATAAAGACGGAAAGCTTGTTGTAGACGATATATCTTCATATCTTGATGATACGAAAATGTCCAGAAGCAGGATAAAGCAGTTATGTGGATTAAGCAAAGAGGATTTCTGCAAATTTGCTGATATGTATGTAAAGAAAATACATTTGCATCTTATAGAAGCTGATTATCTTAATATAGAAAGCATCTCCACAAGCATAGTTAAGCAGGGGCTTGATTTTCAATTTGACAGGCAGTTTCTTTATATAGATATGCCAAAATATATAAGGGAATATAAAAGATTTGAGTTTAGCGGTGCTCATATGATGGATATACTTAAGGTTCTTAAGACCTACCGTGGCAACTGGATTATGACTTGGAAGACTTATGTTGAGAACCAGAATGAGAATAGCCCTTATTACAGGCTTTCAAGCAAAGAAGCTGACTATGAGAATGATGTAACACTTGAAGTTATATATAGGGAAATGCTCAATATGCACAATGTTAAACCATTATATGTCTATGTATATCGTGATAAAGACAGAAACAGACCACAGAGCATAGCGTTTATAACGGATATAGATTGCAGTGAGGCAGACGACAGGGCATTTATGGACAAATACGATGTTGGGTTTCGTGATGGCGGACATATAAGGAAAATGACAATGCCTGAATTTATAGACAAATTTATAAGAAATTCCCATTGGAAAATGTTCTGATAGTGAATTTATGCGATGAAGAATTTTTTTGAAATTGCAGATACAGTAAAATAGCATATTTTAAAGATTAAAAAAAGCGGCTTGGAAAATCAGGCTGCTTTTTATTATGCTTCAATTGTCGATAGGAAAGAGAGTTCCTAAAGATAAGATAAAGGCTGTATAGCTGATAATCAATTTAAGTACCTGTTATAACAGGTAAGAATGGAGGATAGTGTGAAAAATAAGATTTTTCACACGCAGGATTTGTGCTTTGCACAAACTTGAGATGCGCTTAGAAGCAGCGCAAGAATGGAGGACATTATGGTAGTTAAATTAAACAATGGAGCAGTTAGAGAGATTAAAAAGGCAGAACCAATAGTTGAAAAAAGATTTACATTTAATGGAGATACACTGCGTATGGTAGCAAAGGCAAATAGCAGCAAAGAAGATATAACAGGTATTCTGTTTAAGTTAAAAGATGGCAGAGATGATGATATATCAGTATTTGCAGTAAATGAAGATGCTGTATTGGTCGGAAATCTTCAGTATAGTGAGGTGCAGAGAATTCTGGATATGCTTCTTACTAAAGGCTATGTAGATATTTCAGTGTATGACTATCAGCCAAAGACTTCTATTATTGCAGATACAGTATTTGATGAGGGAAAGTCCAAGCCTTATTGCCTTGACGGTTTTCATGCAACAACCAATATGGTTATACCTGGCATAGGTAATAATTTCTGTCTGACAACGGCTGACGTATTCAACACTATGGGTCGTGTCTGTGGACCAGCTGCAGATAATAATACTGAGGAGTTGATAGGCGGAAAGCCATCACATTCAGGAGAATATGACGAGGATATGCAAGATGATTTATCAGATGATGAATGGAAGGATTTCTAAGAGAACACTCACTAAGATGATAAAGGCATATTATATGTGTGCACAGAATGGCGTTGTATACAAAGGTTACACAGAATGGACAGGCGATAAATTATCATATGTAAGAAAATATATCTTATGTAAATGTGCTGATAGAAGAATTGACAGTAAAAATATTGATGAAGGCTGCGGTACAGATGAACTTGATATTGTGTGGCTGAATGACAGTCTGTTACTAATAGCTGAAAAAGATGCAGTAGTGCAGGGCAGAACGCTTAACAGGGCATTTTACAGACTTCCAGTTAATAATGAAACAGATAAAAAATCAGCAGATGTTAAAAATACAGTTCACAATAAAATAAGTAATAAAGATTTGGAAAGTTTAAAGCCTGAGAGAATATTTGCAGGAAATCTTGTAGTACTAAAGATAGAAAGCACATCAGATGGCAGTAATGAACTTGTAGATATTATAGATGAGGACATAGAATTTATAGAAAGTGTGTTAAGACCAATAGAGCGTATATATGCCGGTGTTGTGTATCTAAAGAAGGAGAAAGATTTAGGACAGAAGAGCGTAGATTAAGGTACGAAGACAGAGTGCAGACAAAGCTTGGAAACAGAGCACGCTCCATTATTAAGGCAGAGTGTTACTGTACAAAAAAGTGAGAACAATCCACATATATAATCATATAGTAGAATTGTTCTCACTCTGTTTTAAAAAATTCATTGAAATCGCACTCAAATATTTTGGTAAGGGCGACAAGCATATCAACTGTAGGGTTGTTGTAGCCATTTTCTACTTTACTGAAAATGCCGGTTGTTACATTGACATTTTCAAGCTGGAGCTTGGCAATAACCTCAGTTGCTTTCAGTCCACGTTCCTTGCGGAGTCTTCTTATATTATTTCCAACAAGTGGATTTAAGTGCTGGTTAATTCGTTCTGACATATAGCTCCAATCCTCAGGTACTAAATATAGGTAAATAATGGTGGATTTATAAAATCCATATATTAATATGGCTGGAAATTTATTAACACACATTAAAAATTGTATCCAATAAGGAAGAAAAAAGTATCCAAAATAGAAGAAAATAGTATCCAAAATGGAAGTTATGTGCTATACTTAGCAAAAAGTACGTATTTTACAGGAGAAAATAAATGGCAATACAGGAAGTTATTAAATATGAAGGTGATAATGACATTCTTATATATAAGCATCCTGCGGAGGATTTTAATACATTATCACAGCTTATTGTACACGAGTCACAGGAAGCAGTTTTTTTCAGTGATGGACAGGCATTAGATAGTTTCAAGGCTGGACGTTACACATTGGAAACTAAGAATATTCCATTAATTTCAAAGCTTAGAAATCTTGTTACAGGTGGAGTATCTCCATTTCACACAGAAGTATACTTCATTAATCTTGCAACAATGATGGATATACCTTGGGGAACACCAAGCCAGGTTACAGTAAAAGACCCTAATTATGGCTATAGTTATAGTGCAGGAGCAAGCGGTTCATTTGGGCTTAAGATAATTGATGGACGAAAGCTTCTGATTAATCTTGTTGGAACAGAACAGGAAATGTCTACAGCAAATATCCAGAAATATTTTAAGGATTTGATAGTTACAAGGGTTAAGAATTGTATAGCAGTGGAACTTAGCAGGTACAGCTACAATGAATTTAACCAGCATTTGAATGATATTTCTGAAAATGTTGCTGGGCTTATAAGAGATGATATAGCAGAATATGGAATTCAAATTCTTAATTTTTTCTTATCAGCAGTTAATATTAATGAAGATGATTTAATTGAGTTAAAGAATCTGGATAATAGTATGGCACAGAAGCGTTTTGAAGCTATGGGTAACAGGGATGCGGCTGTTATTGAGGCACAGGGACTTGCTAAATCACGAGAGATACAAGGCTACAACTGGCAGCAGGAACAGCAGTTTAATGTCAGCAAGGCATTTGCAGAAAATGAGGGTTTTGCAGGCAATCCAGCTAATATGATGGCACAGATTCCACTTGCATTTTCAATGGGCGATATGCTTAAAGGAAATATGGAAGCGGCAGTAAATGCCAATAACACAATGCAGAATTCAGCAATGAATATGCAGGGTGGCACAATGGGCGTACAGGGTGATTCAATGAATACGCAGGGGGCTTCGCTGGTGTGCAGTAAATGTAACAGCCCACTGCCACAGGGGGCTAAGTTCTGTATGAATTGTGGTGAGAAGGTCACTCCTAAAGAAGTGTATTGTCAGGAATGTGGAGCAGTTATGCCGGCTAATGCACAGTTTTGTATGAACTGCGGAACAAGGAGAAATGTATGATGAAATATATATTTTGTATTATCGCATTACTGATACAACCGGTATTTAGCTGGTATGTGTATCACAAGCAGGATAAGAAAAAAGCAGCACTAAAGATGCCAATGCTTTATTACAGTGTGGCATATATGGTAGTCCAGTTATATGTATTTTTTAAATTCTGTTCAAAGTTTCCAGAAAGATACAGCATTTATTCTTATCTTATACAGGCGGCTATACTGTTAGGATTTGTAATATTTGAGATGATTTTGTGGGGAAGCAATAAGTATATAGAAGATGTAGATAATAAAGAGAAGCAATCTATACAGGATTTTAAAGAATTAATTAAAGATTTGGAAATATGCAGGGTTAATGTACAGGATACAGCCAATAAAGCGAATATAGACAAGCTTTACGAGAGAATGAGATATGAAAATCCGGTGAGTTCTCCAAAGGCTATAGAGGAGAATTTAAGAATTAAAGGGTTGATAGCTGAGTTAGCAGATATTACAGATAATACTTTATTTGAAGCAAAATGTAATGAGATTGTTAAACAGCTTGATATAAGAAAAATAAAGAATACAAAGGAGCAGTAAAGATATGAAGGCGATAAAATGCCCAAATTGCGGAAGTGAACAGGTTAAAGAGTTAACAGAAGAAAAGTATGCTTGTATGGCGTGTGATAATGTGTTTTTAATACATAATCATTCAAAGGAATTCAGAAAGACAGATGAGCATATAAGCAGTATGCATCAAGATTTAAAAGATGATATCAGTAAGCTTATGAATAGCAGTAATATAGATCCTGATGCAATAATTGAAAAAGCCGAACAGCATTTAAAGAAAAAAGACTGGGATATAGCCAGTGACCTTTATGATAAAGCAACACAAGAAAATCCTGATAAGTCAAAGGCCTGGTATGGCTTATATAGAGCTCTTACAGGAGATTTTGAAGCTGTTGACAGGTATGCTTTATTCGTATGTGATGGCAATTATTTTGATGATGATGATAAAGAAATGGGAAGTCAGTCATTTTTCTATGGAAATGGTTTTATAAGCAGAGCTTTAGATTGTCCTGATTCCGATAAAACAGGAATAATTGATAATGTAACTGCATTTATTAAGAAATGTGCAGAACATGGTAAAAAAGATATTGAGGACAGCATAAAGGAATTACTTGAAGGCTTTGAGTCAATGAGAAAAGATTTAGATTCACAGAGAGATATTGTAAAGAAAGAAAAGAAAAAAGACAAGACGAAGGCATTTATTCCAGCTATTATTGTGCTTGCACTTTTAGCAGTATGCGTATGGTATTTCTTTGCATCAGGAGACTGGCTTGGCAAGGTATTAGGCGTTGCTGGTGTTGTACTTGTATTAAAATTCGGTGGTAAATTCATAGGAAGAAGCTTTAGTAACGCTAAAGCTGAGGGCGTTGAATGGGATAATGCTGCCGAACAGCAATTTGCTCCGATAATCGAGGATATGGAATCACAGGTTCAGGCAGTTATGCGTTATTGCATAGATTTAGATAATTACAATATTGTATTAGATAATCTTAAGAATAAGAATAAGTTTATGGAAGGTTATCTTGAAGGTGAGTTTGATGGTATGAAAGATTATGATCAGGTATCAGACAACTCAGAGAAATTTATATTTGATTTATTAGATGGTAAAATGGAAAGATATAATTACTTACTTGATGCAGTCAAATAAAAATTGATATGTCAGAGTAAAGATTAATCCGTTAGGGCAAAGATTAAAGTGGCAGAGTGAAAATCAGTCTGTTAAATTAACACATTAAATTTTTAGATTAACACATAAAAAGTCCAGTATATTTAAGCAGTATAGTCAGAAAGCTGACATTACATCTTAAAATATGCTGGGCTTTTTATGTGCCAGTGATGCACACTTGTATGAAGCTGTAGTTTGTCGCAGCTAATTGTGCCCGGAGAGGAAATGTGCATTGCACATTCTTTTTTAAATCAATATTGTAAAAAAACAGCCAAAATTATATAATAAATATAACAAACCAAGCACTAATACTATATTAATAATAATGAATGAAAAGTGCGAAGAAACGAGGACAGAATGAAACGAAATAAATATAAGGATTATTTGTGGTATACAGCTATAGCAGTGTTTGTTATATGTGTACTTGAGGGTATATTCTATTACCATAGTGTGGAAAGTCCATTTCTTAAGGTAATGCTTAATATCCAGAATGCGATTAAGGCATACAAGATTGACCCTGATATTGACCAGGCAGATGCACTTGAATATGTTAAGACTGCGGGTGGTGGAGTGTTCACCATTATCCTTACATATGTGTATTGCATAGCAGTTATTATAGCACCTTTATGTACTGTAGGTGCTTTGGCAATACTTGTCCGCAAGCCGGCAAGCTATGTAAGAAGCCTTTTAAGCCAGCGTGGTAAGAAAAGAATTCTTCTTATAGGTGAGGGAGCATATAAAAAGCAGTTTATTAGCGGACTTGCAAAGGAATGCCGTATAACTACGATAGAGACAGGTGCAATGACCGAAGAAGCTAAGCTTAAATATATGAATAAAGGCGTAAATTACAGACAGAAGTATGATGATATGTCTATTGAAGATATATTGAAGACAATCGATATAACTAAATATGCAGATATTATTCTTTGTGATGACAATGCGATGGAGAATATTGAATATCTTAAGGTTATAGGAAGTATATGCAACAGCTTGCAGAAGCCCTCAGGAGATAATGCTTCATATAAGCAGATATATTTAAGCTGTAGTGATAACTCAATGAGCCAGCTTATTAAGCAGTATTATGACAGACTTGAGGAGAAGAATTTTGACCTTAATATAATAGATGTCAACAGAATGGCAGTTAATAAAATGTTCAAGGAACATCCTGTATATCAGGTTAATACAGGTGATGATTATGATGTTCATCTTGGTATTATAGGCTTTGGTGAGTTCGGACAGAGTACGCTTATACAGGGGATTAATATGGCAGTGTTAACAGCGGAGTCTGATATATGTATAGATGTATTTGATAAGGATATGAAGTCGATAATCGGTTCATTTATGAAGAATTTCAGTGTAGATGCACTTGATGGTTTAAAGCTTGTAGCTGAAGATGTATTTATAGGTGAGAAAGCAGAATATTATGAGTTAAATTTCCCATTTGAGGAGAATAATGACAGATTTGGAATAGACGGACATATCAAAATAAGATTTTGGGAAACAGATGCTACAACATTACAGTTTAATAAAATATTCAAGAAGTGTAATGCTGATAAGCCTTTTACATATCTTGTAGTTGCTATGGGCGACACACATTCTATGGCTAACACGATTATTGAATTAAAGCAGCTTCTTTATAAGAAGGGCGATAAATGCATTAACATTCCTGTAGTTATAAGAATGAAGGACAGCAACAACATTTCCAAGATATATGATGAGAAGAACTTGTTCACAATTGAACAGAATAGGGATATATTCTCATATGAGTCACTCACAGACCATTATATTGTCGATGAAGCTAAGATGTTTAACCATAGATATAATGTGCTTTATGATGTTATAAATGAATATAAGAAGCAGGGTAAGGTTCTTAACGATGAGTTTATGTTAAAGATAGAAGATGTGTTATCAGAGGAAGCACTTTCGGTTGAGAGCAGTCAGGCAAAGCTTAATGCTGCCTGGCATAAGATGAGCATATTTGACCGTGAATCAAGCATAGCACAGTCGCTTCATCAGGACATTAAGAAATGGCTTGTGTGTGACAAGAAGGCATATACATTTTCTGATAAAGAGGAACTTGAGCGTATAGAGCATAGAAGATGGAATATCTTTATGATTACACACGGCTTTAAATATGAGAAGGCTGACAGGAAAGACTTGTATGCCAGGACACACCCTTGCATATCAAAATGGGAAGTGTTAAAGGTTGAAAAGCCTGATACTTTGGAGTATGATTTTACACCATATTATATATTAAGACATACACAGAATAAGTAATTATTGCTAAAATAGCACAATGACTATTGAGATTGAGTAATATATATAATAGAATGAAATATATAAGCATATTGTTATTTACTTATGTGAATATGTCAGGATTGGAGGAAATATTATGTATAAGTTTACTAAAGACTGTATGACAGGAATTGAGTCAATTGATAAAGAACACGAACAGCTTTTTAAAATAATTAATGAAGCACAGGCATTATTAGAGGAACAGGCTGTTGATGTTAAGACAGTAAAGAGCATTGTGGCACATCTTGTTGATTATGCCGCAGAGCATTTTGCACACGAGGAAGCATATATGGAGTCAATTAATGACCCTGAACTTATGCGACAGAAGAAGGAGCATACAGACTTTGCTAATAAAGTTAAATCAGTGGACTTTGATAATATGACAGATGAGGAGAGCAGGAAGGAATTAGCTGAGCTTGTAAAGTTCCTTGCTAAGTGGCTTTACCACCATATCCTTGGAAGTGATATTATGATTGGAAAGTTAGAGCCTGTTGTTCATAAGACACAGGATTCTAAGAAAGCTGAAAATGTCAGCACAGCCAAGAAGGGTATGTTTGAATTTACAGATGAATACAAGACAGATATTGATTTTGTAGATGCAGAGCATAAGAAGTTATTTGAGATTATAGAGCGTACATATGAAGTTATTAATGACTATTATTTACACGATAAGTATGACCATATAGTTTCAATAATTAATGAGTTAAAAGATTATACTAAGCTTCATTTTAAAGATGAGGAGGAGTATATGGAAAAGATAGGATACGAGGGACTAGCAGCTCAGAAGCTTGCACACGAGTCATTTGTTGACAGACTTACAGGGATTAATATGGAAGAAGTTGACGATGGACAGCAGGAGTATCTGTTCGAGCTTATTGATTACCTTCTTGAATGGTTAAAGAACCACATATTAAAGATGGATAAGCAGATTCCAGCAAAGTAGATTGAAAGGGCTGTTGCACCAGACATAATTAATACAGTATGAGTTATTTATAAGCTGTTGCTTATTCGCATATTGTGTGAATTGTGGTTTGTGCAGCAGCCCGTTTAGTTTTAATTAATATTATGAGAATTGCGAGAGGTGAATATATGCCAAAGACGATTAATTCAGAAGCTCAGCTTACAACTTTTGAAGCGATAAGTATGATTATGGGTAACAGCATTGGTACAGGAATTATAGCTGTTCCATATCTGGCAACAAGAAACAGTATGTTAGATGTTGTATGGATGGTGGGACTTGCTTATGTAGTAAATGTTATTCTTCATCTTATCATAGCAGAACTTTCTTTTAACAATGGAGGTGTACAGCTTGTTAAAAGCTTTGAAGGAGAGCTTTTTAAGGGAAGAATGAAGAAAGTATTCAGCTGGATAATGTTTGTTGTATATGGACTTGCCATAATGATAGGTGTCAGTGGCAATATTAATGGTGGTGCACAGATATTTGTTAATTGGTTTCATATGCCGCTGTGGGTGGCACAGCTTATATATTATCTGATTGCAGGAAGTGTAGTGTTTATTGGAATGAAAGCGGTAGGTATCGCACAGAAATATGCAGTAAGTTTTCTTATGGTTATAGTTGTTATTATGACAGCTGGAACATTTACAAGACCACTAAATGTTTTGTATACAGCACCATTTCATATTAATAACCTGCTTGCTTTATATAGTATGGTTGTATTTGCAACATCAGCTAATCAGGCGGTAATACAGGTTGTTAAGGGACTTGATGGCAACCCACATAAGATAAGAAAGTCAATATTTATAGGTTTTGCGTTATCATCAATACTTGTGCTTATCGTTACGCTTACGGTGCTTCTTGGAACTAAGGGAACACTTGATAAGGAATTAGCATATATGCAGTTAGGTGAGAGCATAGGTTCGTGGGCTATGATACTTGCTGGTATATTCTCACTTTTTGCACTGCTTACAACCTTCTGGTCTAATACACTTGCATTAAGAGATGTAGTTCACGAACAGATAGGAATTGGCAACAGAATAAGCTGGGTTATAGCAACTATTCCATGTATATTATTTGCAATATTCGGTGTGAGCAGCTTTATAGTGCTTACAAGAATTATGAGCGGTGTTGTTGTGCTTGTGAGCATAATGCTTGTACTTACCTATGGAAAGTCTAGAAAGAAGGCTGGCGGCAGTCCGATATGTGGTGTTATAGGCACACTCCCATTCCAGATAATTATGGTAATATCGACTATAATATCAGCTGTCGGGGCACTTATACCATTAAGTTAATGAGCAAGACGGTGGTTAAATGTATAACTGTAATAATTAAGAAAATGAAAGGAACATATATATGTATAATTCTCATAATTTTACTAAGATAGATAATGAAACTTTCAATCTTCACATAGATACAGATAAAGATTATAAAATTCTACAACTTACAGACCTTCATCTTGGATTTGGAATATTATCAGGAAAGAAGGATAAGCTTGCACTTAGTGCGGTTACCAAGATTATTAAAAAGAGCAGGCCGGATTTAATTGTTCTTACGGGTGATTCTATATTCCCTTTTTTTCCTAAGTCTGGAACTATGAATAATGGAAGACAGGCAAGAATTCTTACAGCATTTATGGACAGATTTAAAATTCCATATACATTGTGCTTTGGTAACCACGACTGTGAGCTTGGTGCATTTTGTAATAAGGACGAGCTTGCTGATATATTTGCTGAGGGAAAATATTGTATATTCACTAAAGGTAACAGATATATTTACGGAGTGGGGAATTTCTTTATTAATCTTGTTGATGATAATAATAAAGCTGTGCTTCCGCTTGTTATGCTTGACTCTAATATGTATGGTGATGGAGGCTGGTTCTACAGCGGATTTGATTGTATACACAAGGATCAGACTGAATGGTGTATGAATAAGCTAACCAGCCTTAAAAATGAAGATGAGAATATCAAGGCAATGGCTTTTTTCCATATGCCTGTCAGGGAATTTAAGGAAGCTTATGAGCGTATGAAGCTTGGTGATAATGATGTAATATATAAGCACGGAAGTGTTGGCGAGAAGAATGACCATTTTGGAATATCCAGGTTTAAGGGGATATTTTTTAACAGTGCAGTTGATAATGGCGTAATAAAATGGATGTTTTGTGGACACGACCACTTAAATACATTATCACTTGTGTATAAAGGTATACAGCTTACTTATGGAATGTCGATAGATTACCTTGGATACAAGGGTATTGAGAAGCAGTATACACAAAGAGGCGGAACATTAATTACAAGAAAGAAAGACGGAAGTGTGAGTGTTAAAATGGTTCCTTTAACATCAGTAGTATCAACTAAAGTAAGCGGAGTAAAATAATATAAAGTTGATATGTATTTGTGCTGAAATGTATGTTAATATTAATATATTAATAAATAAACGAAGGAATAATTAAAATAATTAATGAGGAGTTTTATGAGAACAGGATTTGACAATGACAAATATTTAAAAATTCAGTCAGAACACATTAAAGAAAGAATTGGTAAGTTTGGTGACAAGCTTTATCTTGAATTTGGAGGCAAATTATTTGATGATTACCACGCTTCAAGAGTGCTTCCGGGATTTCAGCCAGACAGCAAGCTTCAGATGCTTATGCAGCTATCAGATGTTGCTGAGATAGTAATCGTAATAAGTGCAGCTGATATTGAGAAGAATAAAGTCCGTGGAGATTTGGGTATTACTTATGATGTAGACGTGCTTAGATTAATTGGCGAATTTGAGAAGAAGGGTTTATATGTAGGAAGTGTTGTTATCACTAAATTTACAGGACAGAATGCGGCAGTACAGTTCAAGGAAAAGCTTGAAAAGAAGAATATAAAGGTATACCAGCATTATGTTATAGACGGATATCCATCTAATATTCCTATGATTGTAAGTGAAGAAGGTTTTGGAAAGAACGATTACATAGAAACAACAAGACCATTGGTAGTAATTACAGCACCGGGTCCGGGAAGTGGTAAGATGGCTACCTGCCTTTCACAGTTATATCACGAGAATAAGAGAGGAATTAAGGCAGGATATGCTAAATTTGAGACATTTCCAATATGGAATATTCCACTTAAGCACCCTGTCAATCTTGCATATGAGGCGGCTACAGCAGACCTTAATGATGTTAATATGATTGACCCATTCCACCTTGAGGCATATGGAAGTACAGCAGTTAATTATAATCGTGATATAGAGATATATCCTGTTCTTAATGCTATATTAGAGGAAATCTACGGTGAGAATACATATTATAAATCACCTACAGATATGGGTGTTAATATGGCGGGCAATTGTATTATTGATGATGAAGCCTGCTGTGAAGCTTCCAAAATGGAGATTATAAGAAGATATTATGATGCAGTCAACAGAGTGGCAAAGGAAGAAGCTTCTGAGAGCGAAGTATATAAGATTGAGCTTTTAATGAAGCAGGCTAAGATTACAACAGATGACAGAAAGGTTACTGTTGCAGCTAAGAAGAGAGCAGAGGAGCTTGGTGTTGCGTGTGCCGCTATCGAACTTAATGATGGTACAGTTATTACATCTAAGACTACGGATTTTCTTGGAGCGTCCTCAGCACTTATACTTAATGCACTTAAGTATCTTGCAGGAATCAAGCACGATGAGAAGCTTATAAAGCCAGAATATATTGAGCCAATCCAGAAGCTTAAAGTTAAATATCTTGGCGGCAGAAACCCAAGACTTCATAGTGACGAGATTCTTATTGCACTTGCGATGACATCTGTAGCTAATGAGAATGCCAAGAAAGCATTAGAACAGATACCTGATCTTAAGGGCTGTCAGGTACATACATCTGTAATGTTATCAGAGGCAGATACCAAGACTTTTAACAGATTAGGAGTTAATCTTACAAGTGAACCAGTAAGAAGCAGTTCTAAATTATATTAATAAGGCAGGGCATTGATTATGCAGAAAGCATTTATTAACGGAAAGATTATAGACGGAACTAAAGATATGTCTGTTATGAGCGGCAAATGTATTATAACAGCCAATAGCCAATGATATACCAGTTGTGCCTGGCAATGATGTAGGCTGTCGGCTGTATTACAGGAAAATCCGCATATAATTCTAAGTTATATATTAAATATTCTGGCGGCGGCAAGAAGCAGGCTTCCATTACCGGGGAGGTACAAAGGTAAATCTTTGCGAGAGTTCTGCCTGTTGTTGCCGCTTTCTACATAATCATTTTTAGGGGAGTTAATAAGTAACTGTTCTAAGGCAATGTCATCAAGTCCAAGCTTATGAGCCGCCATTGCTATAACAGCAAAATCCCAGCCCCATAATGTAGAATAGTCCCACACATCAATTACCTTCATAAGGGTGTTGCGGTAGATATCTTTATCGACAATATCCTCTGCACCATAGCCGTCAAGCATACCATAGATTTGAAGCATAAGAGGGTGGTCTATAGCTTTATTAGTAAATGTATCAGGGCAGTTACTATGTGCAATGTATACATCGTCATTAATTGGAAGTGGTGCTATATGCATTGCAATATTGTGCCATTGGCTGGCTTCATCAGTAAAACCTAATTCATAAGCCCATTTTGCGGCAATCAAAAGACCATATCTGAAATATGCAAGTTCAAATATAGGATTTCTTGTATCCTCTGGCAGATGACGTTCCTGAACTGGAATTACAGGTGCTTCTATATTGTAAATATCGGACATCGGGTCATATACAAGATAATCAGCTATAAACACGGCGGTTTCTTTTACAAGTATCCAGTATTTGCTCATATATGCCTTAACGTCAAAATCATCAGAGGTATTATTATCAATTACTATTTGTAACATATTGATTATATGTGGCTGCTGCCAGACAAGAAGTGGTGCAATCTTTGACGGGCAGTCCGAACCGGTGTAAGACACCATCTTAGTCCAGCGTGCACCTTTATAGCCGTTGCGTGAAGCATTTTTCTTAGCTTCATCTAATATATCAATATACCAGTCAAAGCTTCGTGTAAGCAGTTCAGGGTGTCCCCATAAAGGAGCCCACGCCATATGCCAGTAGTGCATTTCAAGGTGCGCCTTGCCATACCAGCTATTGCAGGTAAGACCAGTTTCGGCAGGTGGAATATAGCCGCTGTCATTAATCACAAGAAGATACTGCGATAATATTACACGGCGCATAAGCTCTTTATTATCAGAGTTAAGAAACTTTCCAGTTGTCCAGTAGTTGTGCCAGAAATGTCTGCTGTTACCGGCAATTGTGTCGTATGTGGCAGGTGTGTATATTGATTTATTGAAATTAACGGACATATTAAGTTCATCATCAGTAGTTGTAATATTATAGCTGTGTATACCGTTAGATTTAATAGTGGCAGCAGCAGAGTTATTACATTTATTAATAGTAACATTAGAATCAGATGTAATTGTACTATTATTAGCAGTATGCTGTGAGGTGCCAGTTCCATTTATATTAAAATTGACATAGTAAGCGGTATCATCTATCTGCCGGTGTATATGGGAAGCGTTAAGAAAGTTGCTGTGTCCGTCAGTGTTATTCCAGTCTGAACCTGTTATATCACAGGATGCGTATGGAAAGGCAATATTAACGCTAAGTCCGCACTGCAAAAGACCAGAGCTTATATAAAATGCAACGGTGTCAGAATTATCATCGCATACTGTGTATACAGTTACGAGATTATCAATAATAGCATTGGTATTTATATTATCAGCGGCAATATTATTAAGTGTACGAACATTGTTATTACTGTTAACATTAAGCCTGAAACTGCTTTTTAGAATACCAGTTGTTATATCTAATGTCTGATTTATACAATAAATGCTGCCAGCTTTAATAGGTTCGTTATGAAAATAAAGTCCGATTTTTGCAAGATTGAACTTATGAGGGTTCTGTCTTACCCAGTCGTAGGCGGCTTCATTGCCCTCGTATTTTACACGTGGATAAGTGACAGTTCGTTTGCAGTAATTGTAAGGTGTCATTCTGACATCATCTAAAGTGTAGAAGCCTTTTTCATTATCGGCTTTCTTAGTATGCCAGCCCCATTCAGCCATTGTGCAGAGTGGAGTTTCGGCTGAGTATTCCTCATATAAAGTCTGCATACCAGTAATGTCGGCAGTATAGCAGAACCGCCCATTGCCAACTGATAGTGGAGATTGGGGATTAATATCTGTTAAATGTGGATTAAAACTGGCAATTATATCAAGTCTGTTAATAAGTTTATTGTCTGTATTAGTAGTTACAGTGCCCTGTCTGGCATCTGGGCGCTGTGCATTGCAGTATGTATGTGTATTATTCATAGCCACCTCGTATCTGTAAGTTGTATACTCACGAATTAATTAATACAAGTATAGCACATATAATAATTAAATTATGGCAAAATGATATTTGTTAACTTATGAATAACAGATTTATTTATCATTATATGGAATTATGATAGTAATGTTTATTGGAAGTCTGGAGATATAATTGACTGGTGCTTATTGATAATTAATTATTAAGATAGAATAATAGGCGATTATATGTTAATATTAAAGTTATAGTCAGAATGTGTTACGGGCTTTTGCACAGGATTGAATAATAGAGTAATTATTCAGACAGCAGATAATATTGCAATAGATATTAAGAAAGGGATATGTGATGGATTCAAAAGAGGTATTAAAGGAATATTTTGGATATGATTCCTTTAGGGCTGGGCAGGAAGATATTATTAATGCAATCTTAGAAAAGAAAGATGTGCTTGCGATAATGCCGACAGGAGCAGGAAAGTCGCTTTGTTATCAAGTGCCAGCTATGATGCTTTCAGGAATTACAGTAGTAATATCCCCATTGATTTCACTTATGCAGGATCAGGTGAAATCACTTAACGATGTCGGAATTAATGCGGCATATGTCAATTCCACGCTTTCAGAAAGTGAGATAGACGGCACATTAAATATGGTACTTAATGGCATATACAAGATTATATATATTGCACCAGAAAGGCTTGAAAGTGCGAAGTTCTGTGAGTTCTCCAAGCAGGCAGATATATCAATGGTGACGGTTGATGAGGCACATTGTATATCACAGTGGGGACAGGATTTCAGACCAAGCTATGTAAAGATAGTTGATTATATAAACAGTCTTCCAGCAAGACCGGTTGTCAGTGCATTTACAGCGACAGCAACCAATGAAGTAAAGACGGATATAGAGTGTATATTAAGGCTTGATAATCCTAAGGTTGTAATTACTGGCTTTGACAGGAAAAATCTTTACTACAGCGTAGAGCATATAAGTGGCAAGAATAAGGACAGGTATATAAGCAATTATGTTAAAGAGCGTATTGATGAGAGTGGAATTATCTACTGCGCAACAAGGAAAAATGTGGACACTTTATATGAAACCTTAAGCAGTATGGGGATAAGTGTCACAAGATACCACGCGGGACTTAGCAATGAAGAAAGAAAAAGAAATCAGGACGATTTCATATATGACAGGTCATTGGTGGTCGTTGCTACTAATGCATTTGGAATGGGAATAGATAAGTCAAATGTAAGATATGTAATTCATTATAATATGCCACAGAGTATGGAGAATTATTATCAGGAGGCAGGAAGAGCTGGCAGAGATGGAGAGGACTCACAGTGTATAATGCTGTTTTCTGCACAGGATGTGATAATAGATAAGTTCCTTCTTGATAAGAAAGAATTTGAAGGCGTTGAATATGAGGATATAGACGTTATTAAACAGCGTGACCTGCATAGATTGTATGTAATGGAGGGGTATTGCAAGACAACGGGCTGTTTAAGAAATTACATACTTAATTATTTTGGAGAAAATGTAACCGGAGTATGTGGTAATTGCGGCAACTGCAATAGTGAATATGAAGAAATTGATATGACAGCGCAGGCAAAATGGGTCATTAACTGTATAGCAGAAACCAAGGGAAGATTTGGACAGGGCATAGTTATAGGAACTCTGCTTGGAGCTAACAGGGCAAGGCTTAAAGAGGTTGGAGCTGTTAATTATAAATCATATGGAAAGCTTGCAGGAATGAAAGAAGCTGAGTTAAGACCGCTTATAGCCCAGCTTATATCAGACGGTTATATAATACAGACACAGGACGAATACAGTGTCCTTAAAATGGGAGATATAACACCTTTAAAGCAGGAAAATGCACATATATATCTAAAGCGTATGAAAGAGTCCGAGGAAGTGAAAAATGCAAAGCTTGTAGGTAAGACAAGAAGCACAGGCAGTTCTTATGAGGCTGGTGATGAAACTTTTCTATCAGGTTCAGGAAAGAAAGGCAGAAAGCAGACAGGCAAAGCAGGTAAAAGAAGCAGTTCATCAACAGGAAAGAAGAGTACAGATTCACTTACAAGTGCAGGTTATGAGTTATTTGAACGCTTAAAGGCATTGCGAATGATAATAGCAAGGGAAGAAGGTATGCCTCCATATATTGTATTTAGTGATAAGACACTTATAGATATGTGTGAGAAGCTTCCTTTAAATGCAGAAGCAATGCTTGAGGTATCAGGTGTAGGACAGAATAAACTGATGAAATATGGACAGAGATTTGTAAATGAGATAGATACATTTGTTAAAGAACATAAAGGAATGGCAGCAACAATTAATTAGAAAAAGTGTGCATAGGCACAGTCAGGTTATATAGAATAGTGCACAGAAAAGAGGATTATTATGACAAAGATAGTAGCAGTAGCAGGTAAGGGCGGCGTTGGAAAGACTTCGCTTGCAGGAGCATTTGTTAAAGTGCTTGTAGAGAAATATCCAGATAAGAAGATACTGGCGATTGATGCTGACCCTGCGGTTGGACTTTCTACAGTGCTTAACATAGAAGTGGACAAGACAATAGATGATATAAGAAAAGAAGTCATTAAAAATGTAGAGGACGGCGATACCAAGTCAGCCGTTGAGCTGTTAGGTGAGGCGAAGTATGAGATATATGATGCAATTAAAGAACAGGACGGCTATGCATTTATAGCGATAGGAAGACCGGAAACAGCCGGCTGTTACTGCCGGATTAATTCATATCTTAAAGAGGTGATAACACTTCTTTCTGAACAGTTTGATTATGTAGTTATAGACGGCGAGGCTGGAATTGAGCAGATTAACAGGCGTGTTATGGAAAAGGTTACACATCTTGTGCTTGTAACAGATGCAAGCAAGAAAGGCTGTCAGGTAGTTAAGACTATTAAAAATGTTGCAGATGAGCTTGTTATGTATGAGAAAGCTGGAGTTATAGTTAACCGCATACCGGATAAGAAAGTGATAGAACTTATGGATATAGGTGGGCTTCCATTATTATCTGTAATTGAAAATGATATGAAACTGGCAGAGGCAGATATTAAGGGCGAGAATATACTTACACTTTCAGATGATGACAGAATTGTTGCAGGGGCGGCAGAGGCACTTTGCAATATTGGTTTGATATAGTATTGGAGGAATATTTTTGAAGGATTTACAGCATTTATATTATTTTGAGAAACTATTAGAGGAGGTCAATAATGACCTTGTAAGAGAAGCACAGAATAAAGGCAGTATTGCAATTGGAGCAGTCTGTTTTCAAATTCCAGAGCCACTAATTAATCTTCCTGGCTGTTTCTCGGTAAGACTTAGAGCACCAAGAACAGGTTCTATAGAGATGGGTACATATTATATGAGCAGTATGCTTTGTGAGGGCTGTCGTGCCATACTTGAAAGAGCAATCGAGGGAGGGTTTGAATTTCTTGACTGCATAATAGCACCTGATGCGTGTGCACAGATGAACAGGTGCGTTGAGAATATAGAAAGACAGAATTTATGTTCCAAGGAAAAGTTCTTTGTGGAATATTCTGATGTTCCTATGAAGGACGATGAAACAGCATTAAGACATTATGTAAGGCAGATGAGGGCACATGTATTAGAGCCGCTTAACAAGGTGTATGGAATTGATATATCAGATGAAGCATTAAGAAAGTCAGTTGATTTGCAGAATAAGATAAGCAGGCTCATAACACAGATTGGTGACTACAGAAAAGAAGACAATCCAAGAATAACAGGCTATGAATTCGCAGTGTTATGCCTTGCGACATATTGCTGTCCTAAAGAGGCACTTATTGAAAAGCTGGAGGATACGCTTAAGGAGTTGGGCACAAGACAGCCAGATGATAAGAAGAATTACAGGGCAAAGGTTGTTATGGTAGGTTCGGAGATTGATAATCCAGAGCTTATAAAGCTTTGTGAGGAGGCTGGTGCGTTAGTTGTTGCTGACAGGTTCTGTTTTGGTTCACTTCCGGGAAGAAGCGAGATTATTCTTAATGACACGGAAGATGTACTTATGCAGATATGCAGGCAGTATATGCACTGGGGCAAATGTCCACGTTATATGAATACAGCTAAGATTAAGGAACGTCAGGAATATGTAGACAGCATTGCCAAAGAATACAAGGCAGACGGGCTTATATACCAGCAGATAAAGTTCTGCGATTACTGGGGATATGAGAGAGCTTCGGCATTTCATATTATGCGTGAAGAATACGGATATCCGGTGTTATCAATTGACAGACCTTATGTAGCAGGTAATTCGGGACAGATAAGGACACGAATACAGGCATTTGTTGAGAGCCTTGAGCTTAAGAAGCTTAAAAAATAATAAATGAATAATAAGATGTAAATATTAAGATGTAAATGTATGACTGAAAGAATACATTTAAGAAATTAACAATAAAAATACAGATATATGGTTAAGAAAGGATTGGCTATGTCAGGTAAACTTGGAAGTGAGCCGCTTGGTAAGTTCTATACTGGTAAGAAACCTAAGAAAAGACGTGAATGGAGAGGTTTCAAAGATACATGGTATGACTATGTAAGGTGGCTTGGATATTGGAAAACTTTGATTACATTTATAATAAAACCTAATAATATAAAAGGCTTTTTCAGATACCGCTGGATGCTTAATTATCTTGCACTGCCTGATTTTATGGACAGGCATACGGAAGGAATGAGAGGCTTACAGCTTCGTATGGCACATCAGGCACTGGGACTTATTGTTACAGATATATGTGGTATGCTTGGACAGATATTTAGGGCAGACCCTGCAATCGGCAATGATAAGGAACTTAATAAGAAGATTGTTCTTTTTGATGAGAATATGATGAGTACACTTATGGGTGGATTTCCTAATCTTGTGTGGCTTTCAGTTGAAGTTCCAGCCGTGTATACAAGCTCAATGATGTCGCAGAATGGAGTTAGCTATTATGTTGATGTAACACACGAATATGGAGTTCCGACAGATGTATGTCCTATGCCGGCGGCAGAGCTTGGAGTTGCACTTGCAGACGATTTCCCGCTTATTGGCTGTTGTGCTGTACAGTGTAATACAACCTGTGATGGAAGTCTTATGGGAAATGGAATTGAGGCACGCTCATTTAAGATTCCAACATTCCAGCTTGCTGTCCCTATAAGGCACAGGCAGGAAAGCGTGCAGGAATATGCGGCAGAAGAAGTTGTCAATGCAATACATTTTATTGAGGAGCAGACAGGAGAAAAGTTTAACTGGGATGCTTTCTTTAAGAGTATGAAAAGGTTCAATGCAGAGACAGAAGAATTCCTTGAATGGATGGAAATCTCAAAGACTGACTATCCGCAGGTTATGGGTGTTACACTTGCACTTTACAGATATGGTGTATATCAGGCGGCAGGCGGAAGAAACCAGGCATTTCTTGATATGGATAAGAAGCTCACAAGAATGGCTATGCAAGGCTATAAGAAGAAAGAGCTTGCGGCAAGGGAATACCGACACCGTGCTATGACGTGGGGTGTTCAGGCGGCATATTATACAGCACTTCCAATATGGCTGCTTAACTGCTGGGGTATAGTTACAATAACCGATATGTTAAGTATGGTATCAACAGAGATGGTCAATACAGAGGATAAACATCAGGCAATGCTTGACCTTGCATATCTGTATGAGAATATGATTATGCGTAACCGTTCTAATGGCGGCTATGAAACAGGTGTTGAAGCATTATGGCGTTATTGTGAGATGTTTAATATAGACATAGTTATTATGTATGTACATATGGGCTGTAAATCAATGTCAGGATATCACGGCTTATTTGAGGAAGAAGCAAGAAAGCACGGTGTACATCTTATATGGGTAACACATAATCTTATGTGTCCTGAGGACGGCAGCAGAAGAGATATGAGGACAGAAATCAACAGATATATGAGAACTGTATTCCGTGAAGAGCCGCTTGACCCTACATTGGAAGATTTTGACGACTCACAGAACTGGTAAGAATTCATAAAGATAAGAAAGGAATAATAATATGGCTAAATATTATGGCGGTTGTGATGCAGGAAGTACTTACACCAAATGCGTTATATTAGATGAAACAGGAAAAATAGTAGCAAATATCACTAAAAGAAGCAGAATTAATCCAGTGCTTAGTGCTAAAGACAGCTTAGATGAGGCTGTAGCTTTAGTAGACGGGCTTAATAGTGCAGACGAACTTGATTATCTTATTGGAACAGGCTATGGACGTAATAAAGTACCATTTGCTGACGAGAACATATCAGAGATAAGCTGTCACGCTATGGGTGTTCACGTTGCCGCACCAGATGTAAAGGCGATAATAGATATCGGTGGGCAGGACGTTAAGGGTATTGCTATAGATACAGATGGAACAGTTCTTAATTTCTCAATGAATGATAAATGTGCGGCTGGTACAGGAAGATTTTTTGAGTCAATGGCAAGGGCATTTGAGATGAGCCTTGATGAGTTCTCCAAGCTTTCTTTAACAGCTAAAAATGTTATCCCTATAACAGCACAATGTGCTGTATTTGCAGAGAGTGAGGTAATCTCACTTGTAGGAGAAGGAAAGCCAATGGAGGAGATAGCCGCAGGAATTGAGCTTTCGGTAGCAAAGAGATGTTTTGTAATGGCTAAGAAGGCAGGAGTTGTTGAATCAGTTACACTTACAGGCGGCTGTGCCAAGAATGAGGGCTTAAAGCAGGCTATAGAGAAGGTGTTAAAGGTTAAGGTGGTAGAACTTCCTATAGATCCACAGCTTATGGGTGCTTTAGGAGCGGCTGAATATGCCAGACAGAAAGGAATGGCCAGATGATAATATTAAAGATAATTGGAATAATAGCGATTGTTATTGCGGTGCTGTTTATACTCAGCCTTTTTATATATTTCTTTAATCTTGATATGAAATTTGCCTCAAAGCTTATAAAACCGCTTACGGCATATTATAACTGGTCAAAGAACAGACGTGAGGCAGATAAGAAGAATAAATGAGTATGAAGTTATATGATAAGGATATAGCCTGTGTAATGCAGAATATAAAGGCATATGGAGAGTGCAGAAGGCTTGATAATAATGCACACTGGAAGATGAATGATAAAGAAAAGCTTGTGCTAAGAAGTGATATGGCATACGAGCTTGGCGGCGGAATGAATGAGGCTGTGAGTGCATTGGCATTTACTACGGATAAAGCTGTTGTTGATACAGACGGAGTGTATCTTATAGGTGATGATATGACAAGCATTGACAAAGATATACCATATGCAAGACTTACATTTATAAGGCTTAAGGAAAATGTGCTTGATGACACTAAAAAAGGTGCATTATATGCAGTTATGAGAGCTGTCGATTATGTAAGATACAATACATATCCGGATGGATTTATGATGAGAATATCATCAGTTAAAGAAAGAGAGCCGGTAAGAATATCAAAGGAAGCTGTAAATAGTAATATAAGCTTTTCTAATATAGGTTCAGAGCTTATAAGAGCTTATAAGACAAGAGAAGAAGTTGAGGCTGTAAAGATATACTTTATTACATCAGGTAGTGCAGATTATACAATGCTTAAGCAGTATGCAGGCAGATGTGAGCAGATAACTGATTCACTTAACCACATATTCAATGGGCTTGTTATGGATTGTTCAACGTGTTCAAGCAGGGAGTTATGTGATGAAATAGAGGATTTAAGAAAGTTTCATATGGATAAGTTGTAATAATTAGAATTAAGTTATAACAATTGAATAAATTATAGGTGTATAAAATAAAATGTTCCCTCCACAAAGTCTGTATGAAATACCACAAAAGCCAGACCTGAAATCTGACTGCTAGAGGTGTTTCATAACAGTAATTATGGATGGTGCTTTTTTGTCTAGTTAAGACGACCTTTCTTGCTCGCCCTTTTATTCTGATACATTTTCGAATCAACAACCTTAAAGCACTGATCAATTCCACTATCATCGATTATACCGTAACCTGTGGCAACGGAATATGGATAATGTTTGTCAGCCGCAATATTTTTGACATCATCAAGGAAATTATCAATTCTTCTAAGCAGTATATTGATATCAGATATATTGGAAATGACACAGAATTCATCACCGCCGATACGGTAGCAGTTACCAATGTCGTTAAAATTATCGTTGATAAGATTAGCAGTGTTAATAATGGCTTCATCTCCAAGCCTGTGTCCGTAAGTATCGTTAATACGCTTAAGGTTATTAAGGTCGGCAATCATTATGCAGCCGCCGGAAGATGGCTTATTGCGCTCCTTTTCCATATAGACTTCAAATGCAGAGCGGTTGTTAATTTTAGTCATGCCATCAGTAAATGCAAGCTCTTTATATATGCGGTTGCGTGTATGTTCAACGAAGTTATTGCGTGTAACAATGAATATAGAGCCGGCAAAATACATAAGCAGAATAAACAATCCGTAGATGGAATATTTGACCCTGCCAGTAGATGGTCTGGTTGAATAATATCTAAGTATATCCATAGTCAGGAATACACTTATTATTATAAATGCTGTGTATATTTCAGTTTCCTGCTTTGAAATAACATTATGGTTTCGTATAAATGTTATTATTGTCATTATAAATGTTGTAATTAATTCAATATGTACTATCCATAATACATTGGATAATATAATAATATGGCTTAACTGTAACATAGTAATTATTATGATTGAGCCAAATTCAATCCAGTATAAGAATTTGAAATATTTTTCATCGGCGAATGTTTCGTAAGTAAGCAGGTAACCTGTTATGGTCAATGGAAACAGAAAATAACAGGCATAGCCTATATATGATGTGAATGAGCCACGGCTTATAAATATCTGCAATATTGTTGAATTACACATAGACCAGATACCAGCAATAGCAGTTATAATACTTAACCAGCGCAGTCTTATGCACAGTTCAGTTTTAATAAAAAGTGAAGCAAAAAATATTATAATGCCACAAAGTAAAGCAAGTACACCTGTTATAGCAGGAAATGAGTGTCTGGCAAAAAGATAATATATAAGAGCACTTTTAGTTCCGCTGTGAAGCTCAAGAAGGTTCTTTATATTAAGCTGTGAAGCCATAGTTATTGTAAGTGTAAAGTCACTTTGTGGCACTTTTATAAAGTACCAGTGAGAAGGGCGTGCCATACCTATTGTGTCCATAATATCTTATTCGCTGTATACCTGCACATCATTGATGTATACATTTATTGCAGAATTATAAGCGTAAAATGCTATATAATCACCAGCAAGTTCGTCAGCTTTGATATGCTTTTTAATTGTTATGTGTCTTGTTTTTTCTTTTAATTTTATTGGAAGTTCGGTTGTATAATTATGTTCATTATACTGTATATTAAAATCATTATATATAGAAGCAGTTGTTTCATTATTAAGGCATAACCCTGTTATTCTGGTGCTAAAGAATATGGCTGTACATATAACTGCAAGTCCGGCAATAACAAAATATATGCTTTTATTAATTAAAGACATATTCGATTTGATATTTTGCATCGATGAATATTATCCTTTCATTGATTACTTGAATTGTAAATGTTAATATTAAATATAGCACGAAATAACAATAAATAATAGTAAACAATTGTATATAATAGTATGCAATCAGTGTTTATGCAGTCAAAATGTTAAAGCCAGAAACAGGCAGAATGGAGAAAGAATGTATAGAGAAGATTATAAGGTAACTGTTCCCCAGTTTAAAAGACTTGAGGTATTATTAAGTGATTGTGGAGCAATAAGCGGAAAGCTTGATATTGAAACAGGAAGACATAATGCCAGAGTAATTAATGATAAGGTAAAAGAACTTTCAGAAAATGGTGGTGGTACAATTGTAATTCCTAAAGGAATATGGGCAAGTGCACCAATACGTCTTTTATCAGATGTAAGCATAAGAATTGAAAGTCAGGGACTTCTTAAGTTCATAAAATCCAAAGAAGATTATCCTTTAATTATAACTAATTATGAGGGACAGCCATGCATAAGAACTGTATCACCTATTACAGCAGAGAATGCGGTAAATGTTGCAATTACAGGTATGGGTATGGTTGACGGAAGTGGTGATGAATGGCGTCCGGTTAAGAAGTTCAAGGTAACAGATAAACAGTGGGAACAGCTTCTAAAAAAGAGTGATAACGTATTTGAAACTAAAGAAACACAGATATGGATGCCTACTAAATCAAGCCTTCTTGGTAATGAGAAGAATATCCAGTCAGATAAAGATGAAGCTTTAGAAGAAGCAAGAGATTATTATGATTTCTACAGACCAGTAATGGTGAGCCTGCGTCATTGTACTAACGTACTTTTAAGTGGTGTAACATTTATGAATTCACCAGCCTGGAATATACATCCATTTTTCTGTGAGAATGTCACAATTGACAATATTAAGGTACGCAATCCTTATTATGCACAGAATGGTGATGGTATTGATGTAGAGTCTTGTACTAATGTCCATATTCACCATAGTGTATTTGAGACAGGTGATGATGCAATATGTATCAAAGCAGGCAAGAATGCAATCGCAAGAACAATAGATGGACCTTGCAGTAATATATATATACACGATTGTGTTGTTAATGAAGGACATGGTGGTTTCGTAATCGGAAGTGAAATGTCAAGAGGTGTTAAGGATATACTTGTTGAGAACTGCACATTTATAGGTACGGATGTAGGTGTAAGAATAAAGAGTGCACTAGGCAGAGGCGGTGTTGTTGAGAATATCACAATACGCAATATCGATATGGTTAATATAAAGGGTGAGGCAGTTATACTTACTATGGGTTATGTACTCAACCTGCTTAACCGTAATGAAACAATAGCTATGGATAATGAAGAAGATGTTCCATACTTCAGAAATATTGATATGGATGGCATTGTGTGTACAGACTGTAAGGAATTCGCTAAGATTGAACCTTTAAACGGTCGTCCAGACACGATTAAGGATGTAGTCATTAATAAACAGAAGTTCTGCTAATAAAATGTAGTAATGTCTTTCTGATTATTAACAGATGTTATGTGCCGATGATGCACACTCGCTCGAAGCTGTAGTATGTCGTAAGCGGCTGTGCTCGGTGTTAGAATGTGCGTTGCACATTCTTGTTTATATATAGAAAGAGGATAAAGTTGTGAAAAATAATAAATATGAAATAGATATGTGTAATGGTACATTAATGGATAAGCTAATTTCCTTTGCACTTCCGTTAATGCTTTCAGGTATGTTACAGCTTATGTTTAATGCTGTAGATATAATTGTTGTTGGAAGATTCACAGGCAGTACTGCACTTGCCGCGGTAGGCTCCACAACGGCACTGATTAGTACGTTTACCAATCTTTTTATAGGTGTTTCACTAGGAGCAAATGTACTTGCGGCAAGATTTTATGCAACAGGCAAAGCTAAAGAAATGTCGGAGACAGTCCATACAGCCATAGCACTTGCGGCAATAAGTGGTGTTGTTATGTGCATTATTGGCATTGCTGCCGCAAGAGAGGCACTTGTCCTTATTGACACACCAGATGATGTAATTGGACAGGCAGCACTGTATTTAAGACTGTATTTTTGTGGTATGCCATTTTTTATGCTTTATAACTATGGAGCGGCAATATTAAGGGCAGTAGGTGACACGAAAAGACCACTTATGTATCTTATAATAGCAGGTTCTACCAATGCGGTTTTAGACCTTGTGCTTGTGATAATATTTAAAATGGGTGTTGCAGGTGTTGCTATAGGAACAGTTACTTCACAGCTTATATCGTGTATTCTTGTAATAAGATGCCTTATGACAACAGAGTCAGATTACAAGTTAAGAATAAGGGATTTAAGAATAAGAAAATATTACCTTTTACAGATACTAAGTGTAGGACTTCCAGCAGGAATACAGAGTACTGTTATTAACTTTTCAAATGTATTGCTTCAATCATCAGTTAATTCATTTGGCGAGATAGCAATGGCAGGTTATACAGCCGCTAATAATATACTTGGCTTTCTTTATGTGTCTGTCAACTCAATAACACAGGCGTGTATGAGCTTTACGAGCCAGAATTATGGCGTTAGAAAATTCAAGCGAATGGATAAGGTGTTAATTGACTGTATGATACTTTCGGTTATAGTGTCAGTAGTTATCGGTGGTGGTTCATACATTTTAGGACGCCAGATACTTGGTATATACACGAACCAGAGTGAGGTTATAGAGTGTGGTATGGAGATACTTTCAATATCGACAATACCATATTTTCTGTGTGGCATTATGGATATGCTTCCAGGAGCTATGCGCGGAGTAGGTTATTCAGCAGTTCCTATGGTCCTTTCAATTGTAGGTACAGTTGTGACAAGACTTGTGTGGATATATGGTGTATTCCCAAGCCATAGAAGTCTGTATGAGTTATTCATATCGTATCCAGCTTCGTGGTTTATAACAATTGTAATGCAGGCAATATGTCTTGTATTTGTAAGAAAAAAGGTAAGAAACAAAGAATGATTATCCAATATATAATCAATGATGGATTAAATTACAAGAAGTGAGGGTTAGTATGTATACAAAGGAAGATTTAGAAGAATATTTAAAGGCTATGGGGCTTACAGGAAAAGAAACAATACTTGTTCATTCTTCAATGAAATCCATAGGGGAAGTAGAAGGCAGGGCAGATACAGTGCTTGATGCCCTAATAGAATATTTTAAGGACGGACTTTTACTGCTTCCAACCCATACATGGAAAAATATTAACGAGGACAATCCAGTATACGACCCAGCGGTTACGCCGTCCTGTGTTGGGATACTTACTAATCTGTTTCTTAAAAGAGATGGGGTAATACGTTCACTTCACCCAACACACAGTATGGCAGGAATAGGTGTAAGTGCCAAAGAATATCTTGCAGGTGAAGAATACAATAACACACCTTGTACACCGGGCGGCTGTTATGACCGCTTAAAAGACTGTGGTGGAAAGATACTTCTTATAGGAGTTGGCAATGAGCGTAATACATACATTCACAGCGTTGAAGAAGTGCTTAACATACCTAACAGACTGTCAGACAAACCAATGAAACTACAGATAATTATGCCAGATAAATCTATAAAGACAGTATATGTAAGAAAGCATTACAATGCTATCCAGCCACATATATCAGAAGACTTTGTAAAGCTTGACCAGGCATTATTAGAATGTAATGCAATGACCAGAGTAAAATTCGCAGATGCCGACAGCCTCCTGTGTGATGCCGGTCAAATCTTTAAGGTGGTAAGGCACATATTGTCCCCAGCCCCCGAATGTATAGTAACAAGCCCGATTGAAAAGTCCCAGTGGCAGGACTTTACAGATTAACCAAATAAAAATATCTTTTTATATGGTCAGTGTTTAAAAATGCCTTGCTATAGTTAAAAACTATAACAAGGCATAAAATATATCAATTTTACAATCCCCCAATAATAACATATAATAATCCTATAAACATACAATAAATATATGTAAATAGCAATTACAAGTTGATAACTTATTTGAATTTTGTAACAACGCCCAATTAGAAAAGCCATCGCAACCCTACCGTCAAGTGCTGGATTGATATAAGCATAAAAAGACAATGGGGAGCCGCCGGTCCTTAAGTGCTGTTCTTTAGCACTTTAGTACCGCTGCGAGCGACACTTAGTGCAAACGTGTCTTTGTTGCTTATAACAATCCAGCACGCCTCACTATATAACAATGCTTTTCTAATGTCCGTTGTCATAACATTGAATTAGAGCACCACTGTAATGCAATTTGAGAGTGTAATGCAATTCAAAAGCAATAAATTTATATAATATTGGAGGCATACCATATGAAGCAGATACTATGTTTTGGAGATTCCAACACCTGGGGGCTTATCCCTAAGACTAACCAGCGTTACCCTTGGGGCGTAAGATGGACAAGTATTTTAGATAATGAACTTAATAGACATTTTAATAATGAATATCGTGTGATAGAGGAAGGATTGTGCGGAAGAACAACAGTATTTGACGACCCATTAAGAGATGGCCGCAATTCATTCAAACTCCTTCCAACAATATTAGAGTCGCACAATCCAGTAACAGATGTGATTATAATGTTAGGAACTAATGACTGCAAGACAGTATACAACGCTTCGGCAGAAGTTATCGGACAGGGTGTGGAGAGATTAATTAATCAGGTAAAGAGCTGCCTTCCACACAGCAGAATACTTCTTGTATCACCGATACATCTTGGAAAAGGTGTGTGGGAGCAGGACTACGACCCTGAGTTCTCAGAAGCTTCTGTTGAAGTATCTAAGAAGCTTGCAGGTGTATACAGCAAAATTGCAGAAAAAGAATCAATAGATTTCTTATCAGCCTCAGATGCAGCACAGCCAAGCGAAATAGACAGGGAACACCTAAGCGAACAGGGACATAAAGAACTTGCAAGAAACATATTAAAGTGGTTTGACATTTAAAAATACATAATGTTATAATACCATAGCCTTAAGTATAACAATAACAAAGGCTGTCAGCTACAATTAATTTATAAAATATATGTGGATTTTTCTAGTTGAATCTATTTTTCGCCACATAGCTGTTAATCACAGCTATGTGGCTATTTTTGTGTAATAGGGAATTCTATCGTGATTCCTTATTACACAAAAGGCACTATGTGCCAATAATGCACACTCGTGCGAAGATGTAATTGGTCGCAAGCGACCGCACTCGGCACAGGAATGTGTTTAGCACATTCATTTTTATGAAATAGGGGATTTACCCCAATAAGATAAGGAGATAAGTATGGATCAGACTTATATGAAGAAAGAAAACGTATTAAAACTTCTGATAACTATGGCACTTCCAATGGTTATATCAATGCTTGTAAATTCACTTTACAACATTGTAGACAGCTTCTTCGTAGCACAGATAAGCGAAGACGCGATGACTGCTATATCGCTTGTGTTTCCAATGCAGAACTTTATTAATTCAGTAATGATAGGTTTTGGAATAGGAATAAATTCAGTAATATCATTTTATATGGGTGCACAGGATAAGGTACAGGCAGACAAAGCCGCAAGTCAGGGGATATTACTTGCGACAATACACGGAATAGTAATGACAGCAGGCTGTATTATGCTTATAAAGCCATTCCTTTGTATGTTCACTAATGACAGCAGTATTGTAGAATTAGGACTTCAATACTCATATATAGCATTTGCATTTTCAACAATACTTGCATGGCAGCTGGTGTTTGAAAAGACATTTCAGGCTGTTGGAAGAATGACAGCATCAATGACGGCAATGCTTGGTGGCTGTATAACTAATATCGTGCTTGACCCGATGCTTATATTCGGAATAGGAATATTCCCTGATCTTGGAATAAGAGGAGCGGCAATTGCCACAGGAATAGGACAGACAGTAAGCCTTCTTGTGTATGTTATCATATATATACTACGACCTATGCCAGTTCGTTTTACAAGAAAATGTATGAAGCCAGAGAAAACATTATGTCTGAAAATGTATTCGGTCGGCATACCAGCCAGTCTTAATATGGCACTTCCTTCACTGTTAATATCAGCACTTAATGTAATACTAGCAGCATTTTCACAGACATATGTATTCGTGCTTGGTGTATATTACAAGTTACAGACATTTCTTTATCTGCCTGCCAATGGAGTTGTTCAGGGAATGAGACCATTAATCGGATATAATTATGGTGCAGGAGAGCATAAGAGGGTTAAGAAAATATATTCGACAGCCACAAAAATAGTATTAATAATTATGTGTGCTGGAACAGCTATATGCCTTGAAATACCAGATAAGCTTATAGGCTTATTCACAACTAATGCAAATACAATTAGTGCCGGTGCCAAGGCACTTAGAATAATCAGTGCAGGCTTTATCGTATCGTCAGTATCTGTAACAGCCTCTGGTGCACTGGAAGGATTGGGAAAAGGACTTCCATCACTTGTAATATCAGTATTCAGATATGCAGTTATTATAATTCCAGTTGCATTTATTCTTTCAAGGATATATGAGGTTAATGGAGTGTGGTGGTCATTTGGAGTTACTGAGTTGGTAACTGCATTTATATCGTATATAATCTATAAAAAGGCGACACATCATCATTAAATGTAATCAGACATATAAGGTATCTTATGAAACAGCATGTCATCATTACAGATTTGAGGTAAAGTCAATAATATGGTTTATGTAAATTTAATTATTGGATTTGTATAATTGCTTTATTTTGAAGAATAATGGTTGTATAATTAAAAATACAATTTACAATATTATATAAAAATATTAATTGTAATTATATGGAGAGTGAAGATAATATAATTGGTATACAATAAAATATATAAATTGCGAATAAAAGAGGAGGCTTAATATATGTGTACAGCAGTTACTTATAAGACTAAAGATTTCTATTTTGGAAGAACTCTTGATTATGAGTTCTCATATGGTGAAGAGATAACAGTTACACCAAGGAATTATATATTTGATTTCAGGCATATAGGACAGCTTAAAAGCCATTATGCAATAATTGGTATGGCATTTGTGTCAGAAGGATACCCACTTTATTATGATGCGGTTAATGAAAAAGGTCTTGGAATGGCTGGACTTAACTTTGTTGGTAATGCGGCATATAAGGCATCAGTATGTGGTGAGAAGGATATAGCACAGTTTGAGTTCATACCTTGGATATTAAGCCAGTGTGCGACAGTCAGCGAAGCAAGAGCTAAGCTTGATGGAATTAATCTTACAGGAACACCATTCAGCAGCCAGCTTCCAGCGGCACAGCTTCACTGGATAATTGCAGATAAAGATGAAGCAATCACAGTTGAATCGATGAAAGACGGACTTCATATATATGACAATCCGGTCGGAGTGCTTACTAACAATCCTCCATTTGATATGCAGATGTTTGCACTTAATAATTATGCAGGGCTTTCAAGCAGACAGCCAGATAATACATTTGCAGACAAGCTTAAGTTAAATGCTTACAGCCGTGGAATGGGAGCTATGGGACTTCCGGGAGATTTATCAAGCCAGTCACGTTTTATAAGAGCAGCATTTACCAAGCTTAACGCAATTTCAAGCGATACAGAGGAAGAAAGTGTAAGCCAGTTCTTTCATATACTAGGTTCGGTAGAACAGCAGAGAGGTTGTTGTGAGGTAGCTGACGGAAAGTATGAGATTACTATTTATACATCCTGCTGCAATGCGGCAAAGGGAATATATTATTACACAACATATGATAATCATCAGATAACAGCAGTAGATATGCACAAGGAAAATCTGGACGGAACAGAGCTCATAAGATATCCAATTATTACCAAGGGTGAAGTAAGATGGCAGAATAGATAGAATATGTCAGAATAATAGTGATGGAGAGATAAGGCGATGGAATGTACTGATAAGTATGATTTTGATACACCAATAGACAGAACTAATACGCAGTCCTTGAAATGGGATGTTGCAGAAAATGAACTTCCTATGTGGGTTGCTGATATGGATTTTAAGACAGCACCAGAGATAATTGAGGCTGTTAATAAGAGAGCGGCGCACGGAGTATTTGGATATTCAATAATACCGGAAAGCTGGAATGAGGCTGTAGCAGGCTGGTGGTCAAGAAGACATAACTGGGATATTGATAAAGACTGGCTTGTATTTTGCACAGGAGTTATACCATCAGTGTCAAGCATAGTAAGAAAGCTTACAACACCTAATGAAAATGTTGTTATACAGACACCAGTTTATAATATATTTTTTAATTCAATAATCAATAATGGAAGAAGGGTGCTTGAAAATCCATTAAGATATGAGAATGGCGAATACAGCATTGACTGGGAAGACCTAAAGAATAAGTTAGCCAATCCACAGACAAGTCTTATGATATTATGCAATCCACAAAATCCATCAGGAAAGATATGGAGCAAGGAAGATTTATCAAGGATAGGTGAGCTGTGTGCAAGGTATTATGTAACAGTGGTATCTGATGAAATTCATTGTGATCTTACAGACCCTGGAAAGGAATATATCCCATTTGCTTCTGTATCAGATGTATGCAGGGATATAAGCATAACCTGTGTTGCACCTACTAAGACATTTAATATTGCAGGACTACAGACAGCAGCTGTCATTGTGCCACATAAGAATTTAAGGCATAAGGTGTGGAGAGCACTTAATACTGATGAGGTTGCAGAGCCTAACGCGTTTGCGGTATGGGCAGCAGAAGCAGCTTATAATTATGGTGATAAATGGCTTGATGAATTGAGAGGTTACATTTATAATAATAAAAGAATTGTTAACGAGTATGTCAATGACAATATTACATCAATAAAAGTTGTGCAATCAGAGGCAACATATCTTTTATGGCTGGATTGTTCAGCAATTACTGATAATAGCAGTGAATTAGCGGCATACATAAGAAACAGGACAGGGTTATATCTGTCAGCAGGCAATGTGTATGGCGGTAATGGCAATCAATTCTTAAGATTAAATATTGCGTGTCCTAAGGCAGTGCTTATGGACGGTCTTAAAAGACTTGAAGAAGGTATCAGGCTGGCTATGAATTAACAAGTTGTTAAGCTGGCAGTTGATTAACTTTGTAAGGATATACTAGCTGATAATTAATGGGGTAATATATGGAAAATGGAAGTTTGCAATACGAAAATCAAATATTAAAATCAGAACTTGAGGCAGAACATTTTATTCTTACACAGATGGCAGAACTTGGAAAGGTAAGAAATGTACGGGAATGTCAGGTAGCAATAAATAATCTTCTTGAAAAAATCGGACATTTTACGAAAGCTGACAGAGCATATATAGTTGATGAAAAAGACGGTTGTTATTATAATACATATGAGTGGTGTAATGAAGGTATTGAACCACAGATTAATCAACTTCAGAATTTGAGAGCAGAGGATATGCCGTATTGGATACCAAAGCTTTCAAGTGGTGAGAGTATATTTATTGAAGATTTGGAAAATGTAAAAGAGACTATGCCTGTTGAATATGAAATATTAAAGCCTCAGAATATACATACACTTATAGTGTTTCCAATAATATTAAGCAATACATTAAAAGGGTTTATAGGTGTTGATAATCCTAATATAAAGGATGCAAAGGACGTAATCAGACTACTTGCGGCACTGGGGAGTTATCTTGGTACTACAAGAGAGAATGCCGCTGTATATGCCAAGCTTGAATACAGGCTTAATTACGATTCACTTACCAAGGCGTATAACAGGTATGGGTTTTACAAGAATGCACAGAAGCTCATAAAGGAGCATACTGATACAGAGTATTGCCTTATATTATCAGATATTAAGAGTTTTAAGCTTATTAATGAAATATATGGTGAGAATATTGCAGATAAGATATTAATAGATGAAGTTAATATTATCAGGCAGAAGATGAAAGGTAATTCAGTTCTTGGAAGACTTAATGGTGACATAATTGCTATGGTTATTCCTAAGGAGTATCTGTCTGAGAAAGAATTTTCTGATATGATAAAGCTGCTTAGTGACAGGTATTCCAACAAGAATTTCAGGCTTCATATATATCTTGGAGTATATTACATAAAAGATGTCAATGAAACGATAAGACAGATGGTAGACAAGGTATCTCTTGTGATTATGAAGAGTAAAGGTAATATGAGCAATTATATTCTTTATTATGATGAGAATTCATATAGGAATGACATATTTAAACAGCAGCTTATAGGTGAGTTCGAGACAGCACTTAATGAGAACCAGTTCTGTATGTATTTACAGCCACAGACGGATAAGGATGGCAATATGCTTGGAGCAGAGGCACTTATAAGATGGAATCATCCTAATATGGGACTTATTATGCCAGGTGCATTTATAGAGTGCTTTGAAGATGCAGGACTTATATACAGGCTGGATAACTACATATGGGAGGAAGCTGCTAAGCAGCTTAAGATATGGAAAGACTCTGGTTATAATTATTATATATCGGTTAATATATCAGCAAAGGATTTCTATCATATTGATGTATACCAGACTTTCAAAAATCTTGTAAGTAAGTATGGTATAGATACAGATAAGCTTCACATTGAGATAACAGAAACAGCGTTATCAGAGGATAAGCAGGCGGCACATAAGACTATAGAAAGACTTCACGATGAGGGATTTATAATAGAGATAGATGATTTTGGAAGCGGATATTCTTCTTTTAATTTCCTTAAAGATGTGTGTGCTGATGTTATCAAGATAGACAGGGTATTCCTTAAGAAGTCAAGCCACGAGGAGCGTGGAGAGCAGATATTAAGGTCGATTATAAGTCTTTCACACGATATAGGAATGGACGTAATAACGGAGGGCGTTGAGAATGTTGACCAGCTTTCTATGCTTGCCAAGATGAATTGTGACTGGTTTCAGGGTTATTACTTCTCAAAGCCGATTGCTGTCGGGGATTTTGAGGAGAAGTATGGCATTAAGGTGTAAAATGTATAATAATGCTTAGGACATTGATAATATTATATGATTTAATAGTATTAAAATTCAATAATATTAGTAAGATTAATAGGACTTTTTAATTATTAACGCAGCCGTGTGACTGGTTCATATGGCTGGTAATAATTAAAAAGTCTTTTTTAATTATGTTATGTTTATAGCTTTATGTATACAGCAGTAATCGAAATTTATACGAAATTACAGGGTGTTAAGCTGGCAGCTTGACTTTATTCCGAAATCGGAGTAAGATGCAATAGTCCGATTTCGGAATAAACTATTAGGAACGGATAAAATTGAAAAGTTAAAAATAAAAAATAAGCAGAATTGGATAGCAGGTATAATTTAAGAAGGAGTTAGAATGAAGAACATATCAAAAAATCTTCAGATGTTTAATCAGGTATGTAAAGAAACCAATGTTATATACCACGATTATGCGGCGAAGAATGGCATATCAGATACAGCTTTCTGGATAATGTATTCTGTATATTATTATGGTGAGGGGATAACACAGAAGAATATATGTGAGGAGTGGTTCTACAGTGCACAGACCGTTAATTCCTCACTTAAGACTATGGAAAAAAATGGACTTATAATATTAGAGCCGTCTAATGATAATAAGAAAGAGAAGCAGATACATTTTACCAAAGAAGGACAACTGCTAGCGGAAAAGATTATTAAACCTGTAATAGAGGCAGAAAAGCAGTCTTTTGAGCAATTGGACAGCAGGGAGATTGAGGTTATGTTTGAAACAACATATAAGCATATGAAGAAGCTTGAGAGCCTTATAGAGAGTATAAAGAATTAGAGAACATCAAGGAGAATTAAAGTGAAGATAAAATTATCAGACCATTTTTCATACGGTAAGCTTATTAAATTTACATTACCTACAATTATTATGATGATATTTACATCAATATATGGTGTTGTCGATGGAGTATTTGTATCCAACTTTGTAGGAAGTGATGCATTTGCGGCAGTTAATCTTATAATGCCGGTTGTAATGATACTTGGCTCGGTTGGATTTATGATTGGTACGGGAGGAAGTGCCATCGTATCAAAGACACTTGGAGAGGGCAAGAAAGAAAAGGCAAGAGAATATTTTTCTATGCTTATATACCTTTGCATAGTGTCAGGTGTTGCACTGTCAGCAATCGGAATTATATTTATACGTCCTATAGCTGCGGCACTTGGTGCAAGGGGAAGTATCGCTGATGATTGTGTAATATACGGAAGAACACTGCTTGTTATGCTTACAGCATTATTCTTGCAAAATGCTTTCCAGAGCTTTCTTGTTGTGGCTGAAAAGCCAAAGCTTGGACTTGGAGTTTCACTGCTTGCAGGATTTACGAATATGTTTTTGGATTTCCTGTTCATATATGTATTAAAGCTTGGCGTATTTGGTGCGGCACTTGCAACAGGAATAAGCCAGATAGTTGGTTCGATAATACCGATAATATATTTCCTTAGTGATAAAAGTGACGTGCTTAAATTGCAGAAGGCGCGTTTTAACAAAGATATAATAATAAAGACCTGCATTAACGGCTCATCAGAGATGGTTACCAATATGTCGATGTCACTTGTAAATATGCTTTATAATATGCAGCTTATGAAGTATATAGGTACAAATGGTGTTGTTGCATACGGAATAATTATGTATGTTGGATTTATATTCTCAGGAACATATCTTGGTTATGCGGTAGGTTCAGCACCAGTAATAAGCTATCATTATGGTTCAGGCAATAAAAAAGAACTTAAAAATCTGTTCAGGAAAAGCATAACGCTTATTATTGTGGCGTCCTTAGTTATGACCGGACTTGCTGAGGTGCTTGCAAAATATCTTGCAGGAATATTTGTAAGCTACGATAAGGAACTGCTTGAGCTTACAACGCTTGCTATAAGAATATATTCAGTAGCATATCTTTTCAATGGACTTAATATATTTACTTCGTCATTCTTTACTGCACTTAATAATGGTGCGGTATCGGCGGCAGTATCATTTCTTAGAATGTTCGTATTCCAGATAGCGATGATTATGATACTTCCGCTTATACTTGGAATTAATGGAATATGGATGGCTGTTATAGCGGCAGAACTTCTGGCATTGTTCGTAAGCCTTATATTCATAATAATAAACCGCAAGAAATACGGTTATGTGTAAGAATATAGATATAGATAATAATACACATATGTGTAGGAATACGGCATATATAATACAGATATATGTATAAATACGGTTATATGTAAAATAGTAATGATATTTAATTGGAATTTAACATAAATATTAGGAATTATTGATATAAAAAGTTAAAAACTTAACAATTAAAAGGTTGCTTTTTGCAGGCTGATTATGTATACTAACAGAAGAATTTGGTTAAATCCATTTTCTGTAATCTGCCAAAGGGCATACAAGCCCTATTGGTGCTACAATTTAAGAAAAGAGGTTTAATGTAAAATGGCAAACGTTGATTTAAGCAAGTATGGTATTACAGGCGCTACAGAGATTATTCACAATCCTTCTTATGAATTATTATTCGAAGAAGAAACAAAGGCTTCTAACGAGGGTTACGAAGTAGGAAAGGAAAGCGAACTTGGTGCTGTTAATGTTATGACAGGTATCTATACAGGTCGTTCTCCTAAGGATAAGTACATTGTAGTAGATGAGAATTCTAAGGACACAGTATGGTGGACTTCAGATGAGTACAAGAATGATAACCACCCAATGTCAGAAGATGTATGGGCTAAGGTTAAGGATATTGCTAAGAAAGAACTCTGCAACAAGAGACTTTTCGTAGTAGATGCATTCTGTGGTGCTAATAAGGATACAAGAATGGCTGTTCGTTTTATCGTAGAAGTAGCATGGCAGGCACATTTCGTAACTAACATGTTCATTAAGCCAACAGCAGAAGAACTTGAGAACTTCGAGCCAGATTTCGTAGTATATAACGCTTCTAAGGCTAAGGTTGAGAATTACGCAGAATTAGGTCTTAACTCAGAGACATGTGTAGCATTCAACATCACAAGCCACGAGCAGGTAATCATCAACACATGGTATGGTGGAGAGATGAAGAAGGGTATGTTCTCTATGATGAACTACTACCTTCCACTTAAGGGAATGGCTTCAATGCACTGCTCAGCTAACACAGATATGAATGGTGAGAACACAGCTATCTTCTTTGGTCTTTCAGGAACTGGTAAGACAACTCTTTCTACAGATCCTAAGAGACTTCTTATCGGTGATGATGAACACGGCTGGGATGACAATGGTGTATTCAACTTTGAAGGTGGATGCTACGCTAAGGTTATCAACCTTGATAAGGATTCAGAGCCAGATATCTACAATGCTATTAAGAGAAATGCTCTTCTTGAGAACGTTACTCTTGATGAGAATGGTAAGATTGACTTTGCTGATAAGAGCGTAACAGAGAATACTCGTGTATCTTATCCAATTGACCATATTAAGAATATTGTAAGACCTATATCTTCAGCTCCAGCTGCTAAGAATGTTATCTTCCTTTCAGCTGATGCATTTGGTGTACTTCCTCCAGTATCTATTCTTACTCCAGAGCAGACACAGTACTACTTCCTTTCAGGATTTACTGCTAAGCTTGCTGGTACAGAAAGAGGTATCACAGAGCCTACACCTACATTCTCAGCTTGCTTCGGACAGGCATTCCTTGAGCTTCATCCTACAAAGTATGCTGCTGAGCTTGTTAAGAAGATGGAAAAGAGCGGAGCTAAGGCTTACTTAGTTAACACAGGCTGGAACGGAACAGGTAAGAGAATTTCTATTAAGGATACTCGTGGTATCATCGATGCTATCCTTTCAGGTGCTATTAAGACAGCTCCTACAAAGACAATTCCTATGTTCAACTTTGAAGTACCTACAGAACTTCCAGGTGTTGATTCAGGTATCCTTGATCCTAGAGATACATATGCTGATGTTTCTGAATGGGAGACAAAGGCTAAGGATCTTGCTGAAAGATTTAACAAGAACTTCGTTAAGTATACAGGCAACGAAGCTGGTAAGGCTTTAGTAGCTGCTGGTCCTCAGTTATAATTAATAATTCTGGATATAACAGACGATTGTCAATTTAATTAAATACTTTATGAGTATATAAAAAGACCGCTTGTAATTAATGATAAACATTAGTTGCAAGCGGTTTTGTTTGACTATATTCTCCATAAATTAAAGTTCTGTCCTGACGATATTAAGAGGCATCATAAGATGGTCGATAAGGATTCTGTATGCCTCATTGCCATTGCCAGTTTTCAGGTTCTCAAAGTATTCAGAATGTTCATCTATTGTTCCATTAATACGGCCTTCAACCTCAAGTGCTGACTGTGTTGTAAGTCGGATAAGATACATAAGCTTTTGGAACATATGATTAATCTCCTCATTCTCAATGTAATTAACTAAGAGCAGGTGAAACTCATGGTCGTAATTGATAAAGCTTTCGTAGTTATCATCAAGAGCAAGTGCTTCTTTCTGATGTTTGAGAATTTCACCAAGCTTCTGTATTGTATTCTGACCTTTAGCAGTCTGATATTCTTTAGCCAGGCATTGTGTACAAAATCCTTCAATGGCACATCTTATCTGGATAGTTTCCCTCATATCTTTCTGGCTTAACTGTCTTATGCGAAAGCCTTTGCTTGGAATAACTGTGATATAACCATCCTGGCTTAAGCATTGCAGAGCCTCTCTCATAGGTGTTCTTGATATGCCGAGTTCTTTGGATAATTTAGTTTCTGAGTAAAGTGTGTTGACATCGAGCTGGTGAGTAAGAATTAAATTCTTAATGTAATTATAAGCCTCAAGCTGCAATGATGACATAAGCTGCATAGATTCCTCCGTTGTATAAATGCCTGAATAAAAAGTTACGATAATAAATTTATAAATGGACTTTTAAAATAAATTAAAAAAAACATAAAAAATACAATTTACTGATATATAATAGACGATTATTATATTAAAATCAATAAAATAAATATAAAATCGGTATACCGGCACGCAATGTTCGTAATAAAATAATTTAAAATCTGAATATGTAAAGTGATTGTGTTAAAATACTATAATGAAAATATGTAATGATTGCACAAAAAAAACTTGAAAATTTGGTTAATCTGTTTAATTGCAAAGGACTATAATACAAATCGTAATAAAGAATAGATAAACTTAACAGAACCTCTTTGTTGAAGGCTTGCTAAGCAAATCAGATTTTTGGAGGAAAAGATAAATGAATACTTTAAAAGCTGAAAAAAGAAGCATGGATGACAAGGCAAAGAAATTAAGAAGGGAAGGTTATGTAACTGGCAATGTATTTGGAAGAAGCCTTGCAGAATCAATACCGGTAAAGATTGAGAAGAAAGAAGCAGAGCGTTTCTTATCAGTTTGCAACAAAGGTAGTGAGGCAAAGCTTACAATCGATACAACAGATTATGATGTTCTTGTAAAGGAAGTTGATTACGACCCAATCAAGCGACAGACATTAGAGATTGATTTCCAGGTACTTACAGAAGGAGAAAAGGTTCACTCAGTTGCAGAGATAGTATTAGTTAATCACGACAAGGTACAGGGGGTTGTTGAACAGCATATGGAGGAAATTCCATATAAGGCAACTAAATCAGCACTTGTTGAAAAGGTAAGCGTTGATATAGGAGAACTTAAGCCGGGCGACAGTATTAAGGTAGGAGACCTTGATATTGCTAAGGACAAAGATGTATCAATATCACCTGATGTATTAGAGAAGGTTATTGTAAGCGTAACAGAGCAGACATATGCAGAGACAGATACTGATACTGATGAGGATGGCGAAGCATCAGAAGCTTAATATTATGGTAATATAGTATGATACCAGGGTCAAAAGGTATAAACCCACATGAGCTTGCTCATAGGTGGGTGAAAGACCTTGGGACCCGCCCCGATATGAGCATAAAAGTGGGATGATAATCCCACGATATGCGAATATTGGGGAGAATTGTGGGAGTGCGTAGCACGGAACAATTCGTAGGTATCAAAGTCGGGGGCTTTTGACCCCGACATCATAGTATTATAGTAATATTTCAGGTACAGAAACATACGAAAGTATGTAAGTAAGATAATAGACGCATATGTAATAGTGAGAATATTAATATGTAAACTTACGATAGAATAAAGATAAAAGTCAGCTATAGGGAGAGTTATGTTACCCTATAGCTGGCTTTTTTAAAATATGGTGCAGAATTCGACAGTAAAATACGTTTTCCTTGAATAATTATGCGTAAAGATATATACTATATATAGTGTTACGTAACGAAAGAACGGAGGATATAATATGGGATATGATGCTGAGAAATTCAAAGCCAGAGCTAATACTAAAGCAGGAAATATATGGCTTATATTAAATATCCTGCTTACAATGCAGTATTTGTCAAATATGACTAAAGGTACATATGATCGGAAGTTTATAATTCCATTTCTTATTATAGGCTGGGTCCCATATATAATTGGTGTTATATATACTAAGATAAAAGGAAAATCAGCTGATGGATACAAGCATATATTAGGTGTTGGATATGGTTTGTTTTATGGATATATAGTATGTACAAGCACATCACTGCTTACATTTGCATATATATTTCCAGTAGCAAGCATGACTATTCTGTTCAAGGACAGAAAGTTCATAGTGAGCTGTGGAATTGGTAATATTGCCATAGTTATATTAAGTACAATTATTAAATTTATGTCAGGTATGAATGCGTTGGCAGATATTGATAATTATTCATTACAGATATCGTGTATAATCCTTTGCTATGTATGTTATGTATTATCAATTAATCATCTTAATCTTTCAGACGGAGCACTTACAGATTCAATTAAGGCTGACCTTGACAGAGTTGTCAAGACAGTTGAGCAGGTTAAAGATTCAAGTAATATGATAGTTGACGGAATTACAGTTGTAAGAGAGCTGGAAGAAGAGAACAAGCAGGGAGCTAATTTCGTTGTATCAAGTATGAAAGAGCTTTCGCATAATAATGATATACTTCACGATAAGACATATTCTTCAACACGGATGACTACGCAGATTAATAATCAGGTAGAAAATGTAGCTTCACTTATCAATGAAGTTGTGCAGCTTGTCAGTGAGTCAGTTGAACATACAGATACAAGTTCAAAAGAGCTTGCAGATGTAGTTGAAAGTACTAAGACTATGGCTGAATTATCAGGTGAGGTAGATAATATACTTAGAGAATTCCAGCAGGAATTCAGTAAAGTTAAGACAGAGACAGGTACAATTGGAGAGATTAACTCACAGACTAACCTGTTAGCACTTAATGCTTCAATTGAGGCGGCAAGAGCTGGCGAAGCAGGAAAAGGCTTTGCGGTAGTAGCAGATGAGATAAGAAATTTAAGTACAGAAACAGAAGAATCATCAGATAGAATTATGACAGCGTTAGGACATCTGGAAGATACATCTAACAGAATGTTAAAGTCAATAACGACAATACTCGAACTTATACAGACAACACAGACCAAGGTTGTACAGGTTAATGACAGCGTGTCAGGAATAGCTAATGACTCTACACAGATAGGTGAACACATTGGTGTCGTAGATTCAGCAATGCAGGAAGTTGAAAGCTCTAACCGTAATATGGTTGACAATATGCACGAGATTGAAAATGTTATGAAAGACATTACTGACTGCATAGGCAACGCAGACGAAAGCACTAAGATAATGCTCAGCAAATATGAAGAGTCAGCCCGCAATGTTGATAAGATAGAAAATGTTGTTGGTGCAATGATGGAAAAGCTTGGAGTTGGCGGCTTTATGGGTGTTCAGGATATCAAGCAGGGTATGTATTGTACCATAAGACAGATTATATCAGGAAAGCCAGCTGATACAGAAAGCCACGGCGAGATAGTTGAACAGGCAGATGGGGTATTATATGTACGTTTCAAGAACAAAGATGTAGATTATAAGAATACCTCATTGAAATACGAACTTGATATTGTAGCGGCAAATGTACTTTATCACTGGTCTTCTGTGTCAGCAGCACCCGCCACACAGTATGGCAGTGATGTATGCAGGCTCATAGTAGCTTCACTTCCAAGCATCGTCAACAGAAGAAAGTATGTAAGAATGCCTGTTAATAATAAATGTACAGTTACATTCAAGGGCGGAGCAGATGTATACGAGGGTACAATGGTAAATATAAGTGCCAACGGCTTCGCTTTCCAGACAAGAGAAACAGAATTCGCAGATTGTAAGGGTGAGAATATAATTGTAAAAGTACCAGATTTTCCAGTTGAACAGGGGAGGGTTCTTGAAGGAACAATTATAAGAAGTACTGACAATGCAGGAACCCATATCGTTGGATGCCGTATGCCAGAAGACCGTATTGAGATTGGTAATTATGTAAGCAGGAATTATTCTGAATAATATTAAGAAAATGTATAAGCATTAATTCACAATTTTCGTATTATAAACTGTTATTTAGTATGGGGGAATATATTTAGGACATAATAATAACGAAAGTGGTTAATTGAATGAGGTTAAAGAAAAAGTATAGGAATTTATTAAAATTTATGGCTGTAACGCTGATACTTATTTTAACGATATCAGTTGTTGCGGCTGCTAAACAGCACATTGATAATAAGAAAAGTAATCATAACCGGGATATCGAAGAGGACTATCCTGATGAAGATGCAGAGGCTTATGAGCTGCCTGAAAGAACACTTAACTCAGATGTTATCCCATATGATGGAGTTCCAAGAACAATATCGTGCTGGGGTGATTCGATGATGTTTGGAATGGGTGCAGGTGAGGCTTATATAGTATTTGGAGATGATGAGCCTTTTGATATATCAGGCTGGACAAGTCCCGATACATTACAGTATCTTACTGGAATTAAGGTATATAATCTTGGCGTTTCAGGTGAGACATCTTATGAGATTGCACTTCGTCAGGGAGGCATAAAGATGTATGTCAGGGATACATTTGAGGTTGGATATGATGACAGTGTAGATGTTACAATTGTCGATGAGAATGGCGGGGAAGTATATATGGCTGATTTCAGTGCATATGGATATACAGAGCCACAGGAGTCAGATATTGTATACATCAATGATGAAATGTTTAAAATAACAGGTACAGAAGAAGAGGGACTTCATATATGCCGTTATTCAGATGAAGAAGTGAACTATGATGCTTTTACAACCGTATATGCGGACACACAGGTATATACCAAGGCCTCCTATGAAAGAAAGAATGATATTCTTATACTTGAGATAGGAAGTAATGGCGGCTGGGAGAATTACAGACAGCTTATAAGCCAGTATGATGCTATGATACAGAATTCGGGCTGTGATTATTATATAATAGTCGGTGATACAGATGATCCGGGAACATCAATAGCAGATACAACTCAGGGAATCCGTAATGAGGACGGAACTTATATAGGGGTTGGTGATACAGCGTGGGAAGCGACATTAAGAGAAGCATATGGTGACCATTTTATTAATATGAGAACTTATCTTATAGAAAACGGACTTACTGATGTAGGATTAAGACCAACAGTAGGTGATTATAAAGGGTTCAGACGAGGAAGAATATCTAAACAGTTAAGATATGACTGGACACATTTTAATTCATATGGTTATTATTCAAAAGGTATTGCAATATATGCCAAGGGTGTAGAATTAGGTTACTGGGAGTAACATATTAAATATGTAAGTTTGGTAATTACAGGTTAAAGCAGGCATTAAAATAATGGGTCTGTTTAATAATAAAAGAAAGGTATATATAACAATGAATGACAAGAGAGAAAAATTTGCTTCAAGATTAGGCTTTATACTGGTGTCGGCAGGGTGTGCTGTCGGACTAGGTAATGTATGGAAGTTCCCATACATATGTGGAAAGAATGGAGGAGCGGCATTTATTGTTATATATCTATTATGTCTGCTTGGACTTGGGCTTCCTATACTTATATGTGAGTATGCAATTGGACGAGGCAGTAATAAGAGCCTTGGAAGTGCATTTAAAATGTTGTCGCCAGAAGGAACAAGATGGCATCATTTCCGCTGGGTAGCTTATGCTGGTAATTATCTTTTGATGATGTTCTATACAATGGTTGCCGGCTGGATGCTCAACTACTTTGTATACAGTCTTACGGGACAGCTTTCAGGAAAGAATGTAGAGCAGATAGGCGGGGAGTTCAATAATATGCTCTCAACACCATCAGTTATGATATTCTGGACACTTGTAGTTGTTGTAATAAGCATACTTGTATGTTCGCTTGGCTTACAGAAAGGCGTTGAGAAGATAAGTAAGGTAATGATGATATTATTATTTGCACTTATGATAATAATGGCAGTTAATTCCCTTCTGCTCGATGGAAGCTCGGAGGGACTTAAGTTCTATCTTGTTCCAGACTTTTCCAAGATGAAGGAGCAGGGTATCGGTAATGTAGTATTTGCAGCTATGTCACACGCATTTTTTACTCTTGGACTTGGTATAGGTTCTATGGAGATATTCGGAAGTTATCTTTCAAGAGACTGCAAGCTTACAGGAGAGTCAATAAATGTAGTTATACTTGATACAGTAGTTGCACTTACAGCTGGAATTATCATTATACCAGCCTGTTTTGCCTATGGAATTAATCCAGGTGCAGGTCCATCGTTATTATTCATAACACTTCCTAATGTATTCAACCAGATGCCGGGTGGGGTTATATGGGAAGTATTATTCTTTATATTTATGGCATTTGCGGCATTATCTACAGTAATAGCTGTATATGAAAATATTATTGCAATGACTATGGATTTATTTAACTGTAGCAGAAAGAGAGCGTCATTAGTTAATCTTTTTGTAATATCAGTGCTTTGTATGCCAGCAGTTCTTGGATATAATGTTTTGTCGGGAGTACAGCCTCTTGGAGCTGGTACAACTATAATGGATCTGGAAGATTTTATAGTTTCATATAATATACTTCCTCTTGGCTGTCTTTTATTCGTGCTTTTCTGTACAAGAAAGAACGGCTGGGGATATGACAATTTCGTGGCAGAAGTTAATATGGGAAAAGGCATATCATTTCCTAAATGGTTAAAAGGCTATATGGTATACGTTCTTCCTGTTATTGATTTAGTTATATATTTTAAGGGTTATTATGATATGTTTAAGCCACAGGGTACTAAGGTTGTGTGCATATGGATGACAGTAGCTGTTATTCTTGCACTGTTGGTATTCTACATAGCTGCAGGAAAGGGAAAGAAGAGCAATGACTAAAAAGCAGCTTGCTTATGAAGTTATAGAACGTCTTAAAACAGAATATCCTGATGCCGGCTGTACGCTTGATTATGATGATGCGTGGAAGCTTCTGGTAAGCGTAAGGCTTGCAGCACAGTGTACAGATGCGAGAGTGAATGTTATTGTGCCACAGTTATTTGACAAGTATCCATCAATAGAGGCACTTGCTGATGCAGATGTATATGACATAGAGAAAATAGTCCGTCCATGCGGTTTATCAAAGAGTAAGGCAAGGGATATAAGCGGCTGTATGCGTATGCTTCATACGGTGTATAACAATAAAGTGCCAGATACATTAGAGGAACTTTTAAAGCTTCCTGGAGTTGGAAGAAAAAGTGCCAACCTTATTATGGGTGATGTATTCGGAAAGCCGGCAATTGTGACAGATACACATTGTATAAGGCTGTGCAACAGAATTGGACTTGTAAAAGATGAGAAAGAACCTAAAAAGGTTGAGATGGCACTGTGGAAGATAGTTCCGCCAGAAGAGGGAAGTGACCTTTGCCATAGATTTGTAATACACGGCAGGGAAGTGTGCAGTGCAAGAACCAAGCCTCATTGTGATGGGTGCTGTCTTAATGATATATGTAAGAAGAATGGAGTTAAGCAATAAGTGAAGAATAATTACAAGATGATAATAGCATATGATGGAACCAGATATTATGGCTGGGAACATCAGCCTAATACAGATATGACGATACAAGGCAAGTTAGAGTCTGTTCTGTCACAGATGACAGGGGAGCAGATAGATGTAATAGGTGCAGGAAGAACTGATGCAGGAGTCCACGCCAAAGGAATGGCAGCCAATGCACATATGCAGACAAGTATGACACCAGATGAAATCTGTGATTATATGAACAGATATCTGCCTGAGGACATATGTGTAATGGAAGTAAGAATAGCTTCAGAACGTTTCCACAGCAGATATAATGCAATGGGGAAAACCTACTGTTATACCTGTTATGTTGGGGATAAGAAGCCTGTATTTAATAGAAAATATGTGCATATCACAGGTGCTGTGCCAGATGTTGAGGCTATGAAGAAAGCAGCTTCTTATCTTGTAGGAGTTCATGATTTTGCAAGCTTCTGCGGTAATCCAAAGATGAAGAAATCTACAGTCAGGGAGATATATTCAATTGATATATCGCTTAAGGGTTCGTATCTTAATATGACCTTCCACGGAAGTGGATTTCTTCAATATATGGTAAGAATATTATCAGGAACATTATTAGAGGTTGGTTTTGGTAAAAGAGAGGCAGACAGTATGCAAGAGCTTTTAGAGGCAAAGAATCGTTCTTTAGCTGGAGCGACAGCTCCAGCCAAGGGGTTAAGCCTCTTAAAAGTACATTACGCTAATTAATTATTGGAATAGTTATATAAATTTACTTCTCCATTTAATTGCTTCGTCACGGTACTGGCGGGCAATATCCATAAGTTCATTATATTGGGTGGTTATGCTGTCAATGACGGCTGACTGCTCATTTATTTTTGCCTGGCATGCGGCAATCTTTTTGTTGAAATCTTCGGTCAGGGATTTTTCACGTTCAATGTAATTATCATTATTATTAGAATTATTATTATTTGAATTAATATTGTCAGCGTTGTTATTATCAGTACTATTATTGTCGGCAGTGCATATAGCTAATTGTTTGAAATGTCCGATTTGTTCAATTTTGTATATGTGTTCATTAACACATAATAAAATAAAATTATTATATGCAAGCACACTGTAAGAATTCACAGGCTTTTTAATATCAGGCAGTGGGATAGGCAGTGCATTATTGTCATCAGGTGTTATACAGTGCAGGCTGGGTTTATCAGATACAGGATTTTGCTTAAGATAGAAAAGAAGCAGGGTGTCATTACATATGGCAAGCTTAGGATTAGAATATTCCTGTACATAATTACAGTCTATAGCCAATACATTAGCGGTATCCATAATATTTTTTAAGATAAGTGAACCATTCTGATTGATGTAGGAATAATAAAGAGATGAATTATATATACACTCTGTAAGACCGCATAAGTAGTCTGCAGCAAGCACGATAGGGCGGTCAAGCCCACCAAAATGGGCTACACGTAAGAATATATTAGAACCGGCATTATAGATAATTAACTGGCGGTTATTCCCAACTGAATATACATTTGACATATTACCCTCTGTTCATCAGTAGATCTGATATGTGAAGCTTATTAAAATGTATGGTAGCAACAAAGTATTTAGAACATATAATGTAGTAAGAATACTTAAAGGAAGGATTTGAAATGGCAAAGTGTAAGTGCAGGAAAAAATGCTGTACAACAAAGATTGCAAGTAATCTTGTATCTAATATGCCTAATGGATGTTTTGATGTATGTACCAATCCGATATGCGGTTCACCGAGTGAACTTAGTCTTTATGCGCCATTGATATATGACCAGATTGGTATTAACCTTTGTGCTGAATTTCCAATAGGTGCAGATATATCAGCAACTTATCCAACGGCTGTCAACGCAACTGCAAGTGTAATAGATGTATCCTATGAATATGGAACAGGAAATGTAGTTATAACACAGATACCGGGCAGACCGAACTGTTATTCAGTTACATTGTCAAACTTGTCAGTGACATTTGCGGTAAGTCTGTATGATGAGAATTGCAGGCTTGTGGCAACACTTTATCCAACAGCTGTATATCTGCCACCAGAAACAACTTCGGCTACCTATGATGAAGATGTCAATCCAACTTCAGTGGAGCTTGAAATATTTGCACCTTATGGAATATCTTACAATTATAATGCAGCGGCTACACCACAGTATAGTGCGGCACTTAATTATACAGGATTTACAGCGGATAATAACAGAATAACGCAGGGACTTAATCTTTCTGCAATTCCAAAAGTAATTAACCTTGATACAACTGATGATGAGATAACAATAGGTCTTTCGATTATATTACAGAGCTTGTATTTTGCTGGCTACAGGGTTGCAAGTGCTGGAAAGATTGTAACTCCTAAGGGAAGCATAGTGGCAGAGGAAGATTCTAATGAGATGAAATTCGTGTGCGGCAATCTTTTGAATCTGGCAATCAAGCCTCTTGATTTAAGCCCACCAAAATGTGAAGGTAGATTAAAACAAGATTGCGAAACAGGCTGTCAGCCAACGTGTGAGGAAGATATGCCAGTGTGTACGAATTCAGGGAACAACATAAGTGACTGCAATAACTGTGGATAAGAATAAAGTGTGATGATGACGGAATATGACAAGGATAGAAATAGCTGCTATATCGCTAATGGTAGTTAATGTAAAGAGTAAGATGTGACAGTCTCAGGCTGTATAAGTGGTATAGTAAGTTATTGCCATATAAAGATAAATATATAGAGAGAATTTAAAAAGGGTGTCATAATAGACTATTACGTAATATATAGATAATAACAGATTATTATCTGTATACTGTAGAGCATTAGTTTAAAATGACACCCATATATATTTATTGTTTATTAATATTAACGGGAAACCTCATTACCAGCCTTGGCAAATGCAAGCTTCATAACTTCGTCTACAGATACGAGGTTGTAATCACCGCTTACAGTATGTTTTAAGCAGCTTGCGGCATTAGAGAATTCAACAGCTTTCTGTGGGTCAAAGTCATTGATAAAACTATATATAATACCAGCACAATAAGCATCACCAGCACCAATATAATCAAGAATATTCATAAAGAATTCCTGGCTGTAGTAAGCCTTTCCTTCTGTGTATATCATTGACTGGAGCTTGAATGTTGTTATTGAAGTTTCTGTTCTCCATACAGATGCAACCATCTTGAAGTTAGGGAACATTTTTATAAGTTCTTCTGCAATGTAAGAATTCTTCTCTTTATCTGAATTAGAGGCATCAAGTCCGAATATTCCAACTGCATCATCTTCATTAGCGATACATATATCAACATACTTACATATTTCGCTCATTACTTTGTTAGCCTTTTCACTAGACCAGAGCTTGCTTCTGTAATTAAGGTCACAGCTTATTGTAATTCCTCTTTCCTTAGCTTTCTTGCAGGCAAGAAGAGTAATCTGTGCCATATTATCACTTATTGCTGGAGTAATTCCTGAAAAATGAAACCATGTAGCATCAGCAAATATTGAATCCCAGTCAAAGTCATCTACATTGGCAAGGGCAAATGCTGAACCTTTTCTGTTATATATAACATTAGTAGGTCTCTGGCTTGTCTTTTTTTCAAGGAAATATATTCCAATCTGTTCGCCGCCTCTTACTATATGTTCAACACCGACACCATACTGTCTTAAAGAATTAACAGCACTCTGTCCAATAGTATGTTCTGGAAGCTTAGTAACATAGCTTACATTAACATTAAAATTGGCAAGGGATACAGCAGTATTAGCTTCGCCGCCGCCATATACAGCTTCATAAGAATGTGCCTGTGTAAATCTTTCATTGTTGTCAGGTGAAAGTCTGAGCATTAATTCACCAAATGTTATAATCTTGTGTTTCATTGTTATCTCCCATCTTGCATCAATTGCTTACTGTTTATCGTACAGTGATATATTGTATCACATTTTTATAAAAAAGTAATATGTATTTTAAAGAAGTTTGGTATTTTTTGTCATTTCTGCGTGCTTTTTCAGATTATTAAGTGCACGAAGCAGTATACAACAGGCAGATATAATAATTAAATAGAAAATGAAATAGCATTATAAGCCGTGTTTAGCAAAAAAAGCAGTATCGACACATATCCGATATTAAAGTATAATATGAATAAGTCTGAGTGGCTAAAAAGATATTTGACGGATGAGATTATAATTTGTTAAATGAGATTATAATTTGATAGATGAGATATTAATTTAATAGATGAAATTATAAATAACAGGAAAGGTGCTTACGTGACATAATGTTAAGAGATGTAGGATTGGAAGATATTAGTGATGGAAGATTATATAAAGAAAATGATATGGTAAAGACAGATACGAATTCTTGCCAGGGCTGTAAGAAGATATGCTGCATAGGAATGGGCAGAACAATAGTGCTTGATCCTTATGATTGTTACAGGCTTGGAATTGGCACAGGAAAGACATTTGAGCAGCTTCTGGATACTAATATTGAGCTTAATATGGTAGATGGCTGTATACTTCCTAATATTAAAATGCAGACAGTTAGTAATGGCTGTTCATTTCTTGGAGCTGATAACAGATGTACAATACATAATTACAGGCCTGGCATATGCAGAATGTTTCCGTTAGGAAGATATTGGGAAGATGATGAGCATTTTTATTATATATTACAGAAGGGTGAATGTAATAAAGATAATCTGACTAAGATAAAAGTACGCAAGTGGATAGGAATTGATAATATTGAAAGTTATAATTCATATGTGATACAATGGCATAGTTATATTAAGAAGGTTCAGAGAGCCTTGGCAGGACTTTCTGAGGAACAGATTAAGATACTTAATATGTATAATCTCAGAACATTTTACATGAAAGGTTACGAAGCAGATAAATTCTTTGAAGAATTCAAGGAAAGACTTGATAAATCCATAGAGATGTTCGGAATGTAGAGTGGCTTCAGATATAAAGATGATGGTTAATATAGAAATGCTTGGAATGTGGAACGCTTCTGATATAAAGATAATTATTAATATAAAGATGTTTGGAATTTAAAGAAAAGAGGATATATATGAAGACAGATTTGTTTAAAATAGGAGGGCTGACCGTTCACGGCTATGGCTTTATGATAGCACTTGGATTTATCCTTGCTATGATTCTTGGTGAATACAGAGCAAAGAAACTTGGACTTAAGGACGAGTCGGTTATAGATATAGCGATAATCGCAGGACTTACAGGATTTGCTGGAGCAAAACTTTTATTTATAATAGTTGAATTTGACAGCTTTATTAAAAATCCTAAAGAGGTATTAGGTTCATCAGGATTTGTTGTGTATGGAGGAATTATAGCAGGTGTGCTTTGCAGTATGCTTTATTGTAAGATTAAGAAGATTAATTTCCTTGAGTATTTTGATCTTATAATGCCGGAGATAGCATTAGCACAGGGCTTTGGAAGAATAGGTTGTTATCTTGCAGGCTGTTGCTATGGACGTGTGACAGACAGTGCATTTGGCGTGATATTCCCAGTGGGTTCTCAGGCACCAGCAGGTGTAAAGCTTATTCCTACACAGCTTATATCAGCAGGAGCTAATATAATTCATATGATAATACTTATTGCGGTTGCACATTTTATAGGCTATACAATAAGGAAGAAAGATGGTAGAAAGCTTGTGCTTCCAGCTGGTGGAATTGGCTATTTATATATGATTTTATATGGGATTGGAAGATTTCTTATTGAGTTCTTAAGAAATGATTACAGGGGCGAGATAGGTATTCTTTCAACATCGCAGTTTATATCAATATTCTTTATTGCAGCAGGTGTGGTCCTTCTTATTATTGGAAAGAAGAAAATGCAGTCTTAAAAACAGATGGTTAATTATGTGATTTTCCTGTAACAGACCGGAATTTAGTTCTGGTCTGCTGTATAGATACATAATTAATCATCTGTTTTTTATTGTGTCAATAATCTAAATCTACAGCACTAGAGACATAGGTCAAGTATAAGAGTGCTTATTTAATATTACATTGCCGGTGCCGTATTAGTATGGACAAGTGTATAACAATAATCTGCTTAATTACTGTCTTGCAGCTTTCTTAGCCTTTCTGTAATCGCTTATATTTAGTGGGCGTACAAATCCGCAATATTCACACGTTTCGCCGCTTTTACCCCTTATATTAATAACAGGTATATAGAATATAGAAACACGGTTAATTCGTCTGTATAAGCCGTGTGGAGTTATATGTCCACAGTTAGGACACTGGAAAACACCAGTATCAGCATCTTTTTTGTATATTGTACCATAACTGTAAATAACTATCATGCATCTGCCTCCCCGTGTCTTTCTTTAATAAAATGTCTTATGTTATTGACTACATAATTATATTCAGTCAGCTCACCCTCGTGAGGAGCAATAGTTATTCTGTTGCCGAATTCAACCTCCAGGGCAATATAGTTAGTGCCTGTAAGCTTGCCGTCAGCTATATTGCATACATAAACATTGGTAATAGTATCTAATGGAATAACATTAAATCCATTGGTGGTACGATTCAGGTCAATAATGTAATCAGGTGATACAGCGAGTTTTAACTTATTAGAGAAAAAATGTTTATTAGTAGCAAAGTTCTCATATAAGGCGTTGAGAGAACCATCGGCTTCAAGCTGTGCCATTTTCTGCTTGATAAATGCACCATTACGGTTTCCTGATATGAATAACATAATAGCTGCAAATGCCAATATGCCGGAACATATATAAAATACAATAGAGAGCTGGTGCCGGTTGTAATTAGTATCAAGATAATAGCTTCCAAAGTAATCAGTGTAGTTAGAAGTAGTAATACCAAGACCTGAGTCTTTGAAGTATTTAACTAGGTAGGAAGCAAGCTTTGCAGATATTTTAACTCTGTTACCTTTAAGTGTCTGTGGTGTGAAAGAGTAAATGTCATTGCCGTCAGTAAAATCCTGTCCATATACAGGTACTGAAGTATTCTTGTTAGTGCTTATCACACATAAATATCCATTGGTGTCCTCTGCAATATAATATCTTGCAGTTACTTTTCCATTAGTAGTCTCCTCGGCGAATGGTCCCATAAGATATATAGCGTTAAGCTGTGCAAGACCTTTATGTGTTGGGTCGAAATTATCATAACGGCTGAATTCAAAAGCAATTCCGGTAACTGCTGATATAATAGCGATTATTCCCAATATTAGTGCTGGAATAAAGCTGGGACGGCCTGTTGTAATCAGGTCTTTTTTGAATTGTTCCATATAGCTCCTCCTCGATGTGATTTATTAATCTTTAGTACAAGTACTAAATAATAAAGCAAGTGTTAATTATACATCAGATTATATGATAATTAACACCTGCCTTAATTACTATTATTTATTATAGCTTAATTCTTAAAATATTAAAATAAGCTTTTGGATATTATTATTATAATACTTTAGATAAGAAATCTTTAAGTCGTGCACTCTTTGGGTTATCAAAGAATTCCTTAGGAGCTTCGTCCTCTTCAATCATACCTTCATTAATGAACATACAGCGTGTAGCGACTTCCCTTGCAAAGCCCATCTCGTGTGTAACTACCATCATAGTCATACCATCTGCGGCAAGCTCTTTCATAATTGCAAGTACTTCACCAACCATCTCAGGGTCAAGGGCAGAAGTAGGTTCATCAAATAACATAATTTCTGGGTTCATAGCAAGAGCTCTTGCTATTGCAACTCGCTGCTTCTGTCCACCAGATAACATATCAGGGTAAGAGTCAGCTTTGTCTAAAAGACCAACACGTTCAAGAAGCTCTAAGGCTTTCTTGTCAGCATCTTCTTTGCTCATAAGTCCTAACTGTGTAGGTGCAAGAGTGATATTTTTCTTGATTGTCATATTAGGAAAGAGATTAAAATGCTGGAATACCATTCCAATGCTCTGTCTTAATTTATCAACATTTACACCCTTTTCTGTGAGGTCATTGCCCTCATATATGATATGTCCTGAGGTAGGAACTTCAAGTAGATTAAGTGATCTTAAAAATGTAGATTTACCACAGCCGGAAGGACCTATTATGGCAATAACTTCGCCCTTGGTAATAGTTGTATTAATGTCCTTAAGTACAACGTGGTCGCCAAATGTCTTTTTAAGATTTTTTACTTCAAGAATTACATTAGTGTCGTTCATTGCTTCTTAATCTCCTTTCAAGTTTCTTTACAAGTGATGAAAGAATCACAACAAGTACAAGATATATAAGTGCAACACCGAAAAGTGGAAGCATTGGATCATAAGTTATGCTTCGGATAATATCACCGCCACGGGTAAGGTCGTTAAGACCGATATAACCACTTATTGATGTCTCTTTTAAGAGTACGATAAATTCATTGGCAAGTGCTGGAAGTACATTCTTAAATGCCTGTGGAAGTATTACCTGAATCATAGTCTGTCTATAGTTAAGACCAAGGCTTCGTGCGGCCTCAAACTGTCCGTTGTCAATTGACATAATACCTGAACGGAAGATTTCGGCAACATAAGCACCAGAGTTAATACCAAAGGCAAGGAGTGCAACAACAATCTTGTTAATATGTACTGAGCTGAATATTACATAGTATATAATAAGCAGCTGTACCATTGTAGGTGTTCCTCGTATAACTGTGAGATAAATGTTGCAGAGGAAGTTAAGCACCTTCATCTTACCTGTCTTATCGTGGTTAGAACGTACGATTGCAATAAGGAAACCTATTACAATACCGATAAGTGCGGCACATATTGCAATAATAAGAGTATTTCTTAAACCTGTGAGAAGATACTGGTATCTTGCATCATCAATGAAATCACTCTTGAATTTATCAGCAAAACTAGAACCAGAAGCTTTAACATCATTATTTCTTACGATAACAACCTGGCTTGAAGTTGTGTAAGGGATTGAGAAATCAATATTCTTCAGACGTTCTTCTGTAACAGTAATACCAGATATACCAAAATCTGCTTTTCCAGAAGATACAGCAGTAATAATTGAATCAAATTCCATATCTTCAACATCAATCTTCATATTAAGGTAATCAGCTATGGCATTGGAAATATCGACATCAATACCACACACCTTGCCATTGCTGTAATATTCATAAGGTTCAAAGTAAGCGTTAACAGCAATAGTAAGAGTTCCGTTAGAACCTGAGCTTGTAGGTACATATGCCTCTTTAGAGGCATTTTCACCAATATAATTATTGATAATTGTATTAACTGTTCCGTTGGCAATAAGGACATTTAACGCCTCATTGACTTTTTCTGTTAGTGATGAATTGTTCTTGGCAATACATATAGCATATTCTTCTGTAACAAATTCTTCATCAAGAATCATAAGTTCGTTGTTAGCAGCAACAAATGCTTTAGCTGGCTGTGCATCAATTACAACAGCATCAATCTTGCCCTGCTTAAGAGCCTGAATTGCATCATTTCCTTTATTGTATCGTTCAACCTTAGTTCCTGAACCATCAGATTCCATATCGGAAACATATATGTCACCTGTAGTTCCAAGCTGTACGCCGACTGACTTTCCAGCAAGGTCATCTACTGAAAATACAGTGTTCTCTGGAATTTTACTGCCACAGGCAGTAAGTGTCAATGTACTTGCAAGGCTTAACACAAGCACAACAGAGAGCATAAAAAGGCGTTTGAATGTTGAGAGCTTTTTAGTGTTCATCATTTTAATCCTTTCGTTTAATTATAATGTTATAATTATACACAGATTATGTATCATATTTCAATGATAAAAAGTAAAATTATAAATATTGAATTATATTAGAAATAATGTAAAATATAAAGATAGCGTGATTACTAAAGGAGATGAGGAATTATATGAAGAATAATGATAATAAGATTATAAATATTATATTCAGGGTTGTTATTATTGGTGCATTTTTTATGGGAATAAGGACGATATATAATTTCTATGTGCTGATGATTACTTATAAGGGAATATCCGGAGAAGATATGTTTAACAGGGTAGCTTCGATGGTTGATGATTATGTTATGTTTATGGTATTTATGGTGGCTTCGGTAGTATTCAGCGTGCTTGCAAGAAAGCTGGTGAATAATAATACATTTATTATAAGGACAATAAGCATAGCTGTTTCACTTGTATGCAGTGTGCCAGAGCTTATAGCTGTGTATTATTTTGCAATGCTTACAATGGTGAAATATCCACAGTATGCCAATATACTTGGAGTAAGCGTGACACTTAATGATGTGTATACATCGTCAGCTGCAGTGTTTTTACAGAATAATCCTTATATGTTCTATACATTTTTTATTGGAGTGGCAGTATTTGCTGTGCTTACAATAACTTCAATATATTCACTTATAACAGGCAGAAAGACACAGCAGGTTTAGAAAATACACGAATATTAGAAAATATAAAGGGTTAAATTGTATGAATATCTTAGGATATATAAAGTAGAAGTACACTAAAAGAAAGGCAGAGCAGGCTTAAATGAAGATAGTTACACCAGATTATTATAAGAATTTTAAATGTATAGCGGGAGAATGTACGGATACATGCTGTGCAGGCTGGGATGTTGATGTTGATAAAGAGTCGTACAAGCAGTATAGGAGAGTGATTGGGTCATTTGGCAATAAGTTAAGAAGTGTTATGGTGCCATCTGAAGATGGTGGTTGTACATTTACGCTAAAAGAGGGAAGATGTCCATTTCTTAATAAGAAGAATTTGTGTGAGATTTATATCAAGCTTGGTAAGGATAAGCTGTGTGAAACGTGTGCAGAGTTTCCAAGATTTATTAATGAATACGGTAATACAAGGGAGATTGGAATTGCACCATCCTGTAAGACAGCAGGTGAGCTTATATTAGGATATAAGGACGAGCTTAAATTCAGAGAGGTAAAGAACAGGGAACAGATTGACAGCTACAATGATATAGACCCACTTACCTTTGTACAGTTAAGGCAGGCAAGAATTATAGCTTATAATATAGCCACGGACAGAGATTACACGATAATGGAAAGATGCGTGCTTATACTGATGTTTGCAAGGAATATACAGGATTATCTTGATAGAGAAAGAGATGAACTTATAGTAGGTGTATGTGGACGTTTTGCCAAGGAAGACTACAGGGAAAATAAGTTAAACAGGGCAAGGCGTATTGCTGCTGGAAAGAAAGATACATATAAGCATATAAGAAAGTTCTTTGAAAGTTTTGAGGGAATGGAAGTTATTAATAAAGATTGGAATATATACACAGAGGAAGTTAATAATTTCTTTGAGGAATGTACAAGTGCAGAGCAGTTCAGGGCTGTTGTGAAGGAATTTGACGAATACCACAAGGAAGATGAAACTGAATATGAACAGCTTCTTATGTATTATCTGTACAGATATTTTCTTGATTCAGTATATGATTATAATCTGCTTTTAAAAGTCAAGGGCGGTATTGTTGGAATAATTGCAATTAAAATGCTGAATATTGCTGACTGGTGGTATAATAACAAAGAACTTTCATTTACACGGAAGGTAGACCTTGCTCATCTGTATTCAAGACAGTATGAACATTCATATTATAATTATGAAGTGTATAATCAATATTTTATGAGCAAGAGAGCGTATGCATATGAGAATCTTTTATCAGAGCTTATAGATTTAGAGTAAGATAATCCATTGGCTGTTTAAAGATAAGGACAAGTGAGGTAAAGAGTAATGAAGATGATTCTAAAGTATCTGGAAGAATTAAAAAAAGAGTGTGTGTTAGCACCACTTTTTAAAATGCTTGAAGCACTCTTTGAGTTATTCGTTCCATTGGTAGTTGCTTCTATAATTGACAGGGGCATAGGACAGCAGGACACAGCTTATATAGTAAAAATGTGCCTTATGCTTTTAGGCCTTGCAATTATAGGTCTTGTATGCTCAATAACAGCACAGTATTTCAGTGCCAAGGCGGCAGTTGGCTGTGCTACAGGAATAAGGCATGCTTTATTCAAGCATATACAGTCACTTTCGTTCACGGAGATGGACGACATTGGAACGTCAACTCTTATGACAAGAATGACAAGTGATATTAACCAGATTCAGAATGGTGTTAATCTTGTATTAAGATTATTCTTACGTTCTCCATTTATTGTATTTGGTGCTATGATTATGGCATTTACAATAGATGTCAAGGCGGCACTTATATTTGTCGCAGCTATACCAGTCCTTGCCGTTATAGTATTTGGAATTATGATAGGAACAAGACCTTTATATAAGAAGGTACAGGCAGGTCTTGATACAATCCTTGGAATAACAAGGGAAAATCTTACAGGTGTAAGAGTAATAAGAGCATTTAATAAGCAGGACGATGAATTTGCACGTTTTAAGAATAAGAATGAAGAACTTAATCATCTGCAGAAGTTCGTAGGTAAGATTTCAGGTCTTATGAATCCTCTTACTTACACAGTTGTTAATGTTTCAATAATTGCACTTATATGGGTTGGTGCGATAAGAGTTAATCAAGGTGGTCTTACGCAGGGACAGGTTGTAGCCCTTTACAATTATATGTCACAGATACTTGTTGAGCTTATCAAGCTTGCTAATCTTGTAATTAATATAACTAAGGCTCTTGCCTGTGCAGGAAGAATTGAGTCAATATTTGAAGTGCAGCCAAGTATGAAGGATGGCAGTATGGATTTATCAGCATATAAAGAAAATGTTCCTGTCGTAGAATTTAAGAATGTTGCCCTTAAGTATAATGGAGCTGGTGATACAAGTATTGCCGGCGTTAATTTTAAGGCTTACAGGGGACAGACTATCGGTATAATAGGTGGTACTGGTTCAGGTAAGTCAAGTCTTGTCGGACTTATACCAAGGTTTTATGATGCAACCAGTGGCGAAGTATTAATAAATGGAACTAATGTTAAAGATATTAATATAGAACAGTTAAGGGACAAAGTCGGAATAGTAATGCAGAAGGCAGTATTATTCAAAGGAAGCATAAGAAAGAATATCCAGATGGCTAAGGCAGATGCTACAGATAAAGAGATAGATGATGCACTTGCAATAGCACAGGCGAAGGAATTCGTTGATAAGAAGAAAGGCCGCCTTGACTATATGATTGAACAGGGTGGTAAGAACCTTTCAGGTGGACAAAGACAAAGACTTACAATTGCAAGGGCAGTTGTTAAAAAGCCAGATGTCCTTATTCTTGATGACAGTGCATCAGCTCTTGACTTTGCTACAGATGCGGCACTTAGAAAGTCTATAAGAACGATGCCTAATAATCCTACAGTATTTATAGTATCACAGCGTTCAGCATCACTTATGCACGCGGATAAAATTATCGTGCTTGATGATGGTGAGGTTGCAGGAATAGGTACACATACAGAACTTTTGGAGAATTGTGAAGTATACAGGGAAATATATAATTCACAGTTCAAGTCATAGGTCAGAATGGAGATTAGTTATGAAAGATAATAAGGATAAAAGAGAAGCGCAGAAGTCTACGCTTGGCAAAGTATTAAAAAGAATAAAGAAATATAGTGGATTTCTTGTTATATCAATCCTTATGGCTGCTGTAACAGTTGCTTCTACATTGTATGTGCCAATTCTTGTTGGTAGAGGAATTGACCATATTATAGGACCGGGCAATGTTGATTTTGCAGGCATAACAAAGGTACTTATAACAATAGGAATTGTTGTTGCCATAACAGCACTGTCACAGTGGATAATGAATATATGCAATAATAAGATAACTTACCACGTTACAAGAGATATAAGAGATGAGGCTATGGAAAAGTTACAGAAGCTTCCTCTTAAATATATTGACGCACAGTCATATGGTGATATTGTAAGCCGTGTAATTGCCGATGTTGACCAGTTCGCAGATGGTCTTTTAATGGGATTTACACAGTTCTTTTCAGGTGTGCTTACAATTGCAGGAACACTTATATTTATGCTTACAATAAATGTAAAGATTACACTTGTAGTTGTTGTTATAACCCCGGTTTCATTATTTGTTGCAAGCTTTATTGCTAAGAAGACATTTTCAATGTTCAAGCTCCAATCAGAAACAAGAGGTGAGCAGACGGCATTTATTGATGAGATGATTGGCGGACAGAAGGTTGTAAAGGCATACGGCTATGAAGACAGGGCAGTAGAAGAATTTGACGAGATTAATAAAAGATTACAGAAGTATTCTTTAAGAGCTATATTCTTCTCATCAATAACTAACCCATCGACGAGATTTGTTAACAGCCTTGTGTATGCAGCAGTAGCTGTTGCAGGTGCATTTTCTGCAATAGGCGGAGGCATAACAGTTGGACAGTTATCAAGCTTCTTAAGTTATGCTACACAGTATACTAAGCCTTTTAATGAAATATCAGGCGTTATAACAGAGCTTCAGAATGCCATTGCGTGTGCAGGAAGAATGTTCGAGCTTATAGAGGAAGAACCAGAAATTCCAGATGCACCATCAGCAGTTAGTGTTACAGATATTGATGGCAGGGTAGACCTTAATAACGTATACTTCTCATACACACCAGACAGAAAGCTTATAGAGGACTTCACACTTCACGTTAAGAAGGGACAGAAGATTGCGATTGTAGGTCCTACAGGCTGTGGTAAGACAACAGTAATCAACCTTTTAATGAGGTTTTATGATGTTAATTCAGGAAGCATAGATGTATCAGGTGTTGATATAAGGGATATGACAAGATATTCATTAAGACACGGTTTTGGTATGGTATTACAGGAAACATGGCTTAAGGCAGGAACTATCAGGGAGAATATCACTATGGGAAAGCCGGATGCCACAGAAGAAGAGATTATTGAGGCAGCTAAGGCTTCATACTCATACGGATTTATAAAGCGTCTTCCTAATGGGTTTGATACAGTGATTGGTGAGGACGGAGGAAGTCTTTCACAGGGGCAGAAGCAGCTTTTGTGCATAACAAGAATTATGCTTACAAGACCACCAATGCTTATTCTTGATGAGGCAACTTCATCTATAGATACCCGAACTGAAATAAAAATTCAGAACGCATTTAACAAGCTTATGGAAGGAAGAACAAGCTTTATAGTTGCCCACAGACTTTCTACAATACAGTCAGCAGATGTTATACTTGTTATGAAAGACGGACATATTATAGAAAAGGGTAATCACGAAGAACTGCTTGCGGCTGGCGGATTTTATAAGAACTTATATGAGAGCCAGTTCGATACAGCAACAGCATAGGAAGAATATGAGATTGTATATAACGGACATATCTGATATAACCGAGGATATGTTTAACACTGGGAAAATGCTTGTGCCAGAGTACAGGCAGGAGAAGATTGACAGATATCAATATATGGAAGATAAGAGGAGAAGCCTTGTTGCAGGGCTTCTTCTTAATTATGCGACAAAGGACTATGAAGCTGGGAATTATATAGCTCATAATTATATAACTGGGAATTGTGTAGATAAGAATTATCTAATTGAGGCTTCCAAGCGGGAAAGAGAGAATATCCACGCAGGACATTTATGGGAAAGTAATTCGGAATATGATATAGATATAAATAAGCTTATCAGCGGATATGATAAGGCTTATGATTATGATATCAAACTTACTGCGAATAATAAGCCGGAGTATGCGGATAAGAATATACATTTTAATCTTTCCCACACAGGAGATTATGTTGTATGTGCCATATCAGAAAATGCAGTTGGTGTGGATATAGAGCATACAAGAAAGAATTATTTAAAGGTTGCCAGAAGATTTTTTACTGATAATGAATGTCGGTGGATTGGCGAAGATGAGAACCGTTTTCTTAGAATATGGACATTAAAGGAAGCATATTCCAAATATACAGGACAGGGAATAGCTCTCACCATATCAGATACTGAGTTCAGATATGAGAAGAATGATAAAGGGGAGGATATTATTAATGGTTATATTAATAAAGATAAGATAACTAATATTAATATCGTCCAGCTTAATAATATTAAGTCAGAATACGTTATATCTGCCATAGAAAAGACATTTTATTAACGATTATAAAATGAAATAAATGTATCAGAATTAATACAGATTTAATTATAAAAAAATGTGGAAATTTGCAATTTATGACTGTATAATGTTGAAAATAATGTAGGAATGTTGATTAATGTGTAAGCCGAAAGGCGGATAGGAGGAATAATGTCTGTAAAATATGTATTTGTAACAGGTGGTGTAGTTTCAGGTCTTGGTAAAGGAATCACAGCAGCTTCACTCGGTAGATTATTAAAAGCACGTGGATTTAAGGTGACTATGCAGAAGTTCGACCCATATATTAACATTGACCCGGGAACAATGAACCCAATCCAGCACGGTGAAGTATTCGTAACAGATGATGGTGCGGAGACTGACCTTGACCTTGGGCATTATGAAAGATTTATTGATGAAAGTCTTAATAAGAATTCTAATGTAACAACAGGTAAGGTATACTGGTCTGTATTACAGAAGGAACGCCGTGGCGATTTTGGTGGAGGAACAGTTCAGGTAATTCCTCATATAACTAATGAAATAAAGAGCCGTTTTTATAGAGATTATTCAACTGATGAAACTAAGATTGCAATTATCGAGGTTGGTGGAACAGTAGGTGATATCGAATCACAGCCATTCTTAGAGGCAATCAGACAGTTCCAGCACGAAGTTGGACACGAAAATGCTATTCTTATACACGTTACACTTATTCCTTATCTTAAGGCTTCAGGCGAGATGAAGACAAAGCCTACTCAGGCAAGTGTTAAGGAATTACAGGGAATGGGTATTCAGCCAGATATCTTAGTATGCCGTACAGAGCACCCACTTGAACCTGGTATTAAGGATAAGATTGCATTATTCTGTAACGTGCCAAAGACACACGTATTACAAAATCTTGATGTTGAGATACTTTACGATGCACCACTTGCTATGGAAGAAGAACATCTTGCACAGGTAGCCTGCGAATGTCTAGAGCTTGATTGTCCAGAACCAGATTTAGATGAGTGGAGAGCTATGTGCAAGGCTTGGAAAAATCCAACTAAGAAGGTTACAGTTGCATTAGTAGGTAAATATATACAGCTTCACGATGCTTATATTTCAGTAGTTGAGGCATTAAAGCACGGCGGTGTATATAATTCTGCTGATGTCACAATCAAATGGATTGACTCAGAGACAGTTACTAAGGATAATGCCGCTGAATTATTATCAGATGTATCAGGTATTCTTGTACCAGGTGGATTCGGTGACAGAGGTGTAGAAGGAAAGATTCAGGCTATAAAATATGCAAGAGAGAATAACGTGCCATTCTTAGGTCTGTGCCTTGGAATGCAGCTTGCAATCGTAGAATTTGCAAGAGACGTTCTTGGATATGAAGATGCGCACAGTGTTGAGTTAAAGCCAGATACAACACATCCAGTAATTCACCTTATGCCAGATCAGGAAGGTATTGACGATATCGGTGGAACTTTAAGACTTGGTTCATACCCTTGTGTGCTTGCCAAGGATTCTAAGGCATATGAATTATATGGCGAAGAAACTATTAATGAAAGACATAGACACAGATATGAAGTAAATAATGACTACAGAAAAGTTCTTGTTGAAAATGGCATGCAGCTTTCAGGTATCTCACCAGACGGAAGAATTGTTGAGATGATAGAGATTAAGGAGCACCCTTGGTTCTTAGCAACACAGGCTCACCCAGAATTAAAGTCAAGACCTAACAGACCACATCCATTATTCAGAGGATTTATTGGCGCGGCACTTGAGTATCAGGAAAAGAATAACTAAATCTTAATAAAAAATAAATAGTATGAAACCTTTTATTAAAGGTTGATTTATAAATATTCCTTCTTTATAATGGGTATTGTCTGTTAATGTAAGTTATCAGACGATGAGAGTATAAAGAACTAGGAATGGAGAAGCCGAATGGATAATTACAACAACGGTAATAATTACGGTGGTGGTAATAATAACAACAGGAATAATGGTGGCGGCAATAATAACAATAATAAAAAGCCTAAGAACACCAGTCTTATTGTCTTTATTATAATTGCTGCGGTTATTACATTTATTGGAATAACAATGCTTAACAATCTCGTAAAGAATGCTACTTATAAGGAGATAACTTATAATGAGTTCATAGAGATGGTTAATAATGATGAAGTAAAGAGCGTTGCACTTGAACAGGATAGAATTCTTATTACACCAGTTGACAGTGCAGGGGATACTCCGGAAGCGAACAAGTTAGGCTACACATACTATACAGGATATGTTAATGATGACACACTTGTTCCATTACTCAAGAGAAAAGGTATTGAATTCTCAGGTTATATACCAGATTCTAATTCATCAATAGTAGAATTTCTGGTTGTATATGTATTACCATTCTTATTCATATATGTAATATTTGCCTTTGTATATAGAAGAATATCCAAAGGCGGCGGTATGATGGGCGGCATGGGTGTCGGCAAGAATAACGCTAAGGTATATGTACAGAAGAAGACAGGTGTTACATTTAAAGATGTAGCAGGACAGGATGAGGCGAAGGAGTCGCTTACAGAGATAGTGGATTTTCTTCATAATCCAGATAAGTATTCAAAGATTGGTGCCAAGCTTCCAAAGGGTGCTCTTTTAGTAGGTCCTCCGGGAACTGGTAAGACACTTCTTGCAAAGGCAGTAGCTGGTGAGGCTAATGTACCATTCTTCTCACTTGCAGGTTCAGATTTTGTTGAGATGTTCGTAGGTGTTGGTGCTTCACGAGTAAGAGACCTTTTTAAAGAAGCTACCAAGCAGGCACCTTGTATTATATTCATAGATGAGATTGATGCTATTGGTAAGAGCCGTGATTCAAGATATGGCGGCGGTAATGACGAAAGAGAACAGACACTTAACCAGTTATTAGCAGAGATGGATGGTTTCGATTCATCAAAGGGTATATTTATACTTGCGGCTACTAACAGACCAGAAGTTCTTGATAAGGCGTTACTTAGACCAGGCCGTCTTGACAGAAGAGTTATAGTTGACAAGCCAGACCTTAAGGGACGTATTGAAACACTTAAAGTACATTCTAAAGATGTGCTTATGGACGATACAGTTAATTTTGAAGAAATCGGACTTGCAACAAGTGGTGCAGTAGGTTCAGATCTTGCCAATATGATTAATGAAGCTGCTATCGCTGCAGTTAAGGCAGGAAGAAAGTATGTATCACAGAAAGATTTATTTGAGGCAGTTGAAGTTGTCATAGCTGGTAAAGAGAAGAAAGACCGGGTGCTCAGCAAGGAAGAGAAGCAGACAGTTGCTTACCACGAGGTAGGACACGCACTTGTTACAGCTTTAAAGAAAGACTCAGAGCCAGTACAGAAGATTACTATTGTACCAAGAACTATGGGTTCATTAGGTTATGTAATGCAGGTTCCAGAAGAAGAAAAGTACTTACAGAACAAAGATGAGCTTATGGCAAGACTTGTAACTTTAGTTGCTGGACGTGCGGCAGAGGAGATTGTCTTTGGCAAAGTTACAACAGGGGCTGCTAACGATATAGAAAAGGCTACCAAGATAGCCAAGGCTATGATTACACAGTATGGTATGTCAGACAGATTCGGACTTATGAATCTGGCAACAGTTGATGACCCTTACCTTAATGGTAATGCAAGACTTGACTGTTCTGATGAAACAGCTGCACAGATTGATGAAGAAGTCAAGAATATGTTAAAGGAATGTTATGAGGAAGCTAAGCAGCTTCTTATAGAGAACAGAGATGTCCTTGACAAGATTGCCCATTATCTTTATGATCACGAAACAATTACAGGTAAGGAATTTATGAAGATATTCCGTGAGGTCAAAGGTATTCCAGAACCAGTTGATACAACAGGTTTTACACATTCTGAAAAGGTCGCCGAGAGTGTAACATTTAATGAAGACGGAAGTTATTCATCTACACTTAACGGACCTACAGAGAGTGATATATGGAAGGGAATAGGAGATACATCATCTAATTCAGCTTCATCTGGAGCGGATAATACATCATTGGGTTCTTCAGAATATGGAACTCAGGCAGATACTTCTTCAACAGCTTATGGTACACTGGAAGCTGATAAGCAGGAGAATGCAGATAATAAAGATACTGCGAAGAGCACTGTTAACGTAGAAAAGCCAGGTATATTTAATAACAGCAATAATGAGTAACATACAATTATAATAGAATAATAAAGCATATAAGCTGATGTATATAAGCAGCAGGAAGATATTGGAAATTTACAATATCTTCCTGCTGTTTTTAATATTAATATATAGTATAAGCTACGGAACAATTTATTTTATATAAATAAATTAAAAATTTTAAAATATATAAACATAGACTTATAGTTCATCAGGCTATATAATTAAATACATAAAAGTTATGTAAGATTAGTAGAGTATATGATTAAAAACATTGATAAATATATAAAAGGATATATACAGACATCAGGCAGAAATACTTAAGAGTGTATTTATTAAAGAGTGGGGGAAAAATGAAAAGTAATAATATAATTAGTTATTTAAAATTAGTTATATGTATATTGTCTGTCATAGTATCAGCAGGGCTTATGGCGTGCAGTAATATACATAATAACGGCTCTAAGAGTTCAAGTAATGATTTAAAGCCTCTTATAATAGGCAGTGATAATTATGTGCCTTACAGTTATCTTGACAGTGATGGCAACTTTACAGGAATTGATGTTGAGATAGCAAGAGAGGCTTGCAGGCGTATGGGTTATACGCCAGTATTCAAGCAGATTGTATGGGATAACAAAGACATATATCTTAAAGAGGGAGCGGTAGACTGCCTGTGGGGCTGTTTTACAATGACCGGCAGGGAGGATAAGTACAACTGGGCTGGTCCATATATGTACAGCCGTCAGATAGTAGTTGTCAATAAAGACAGCGGGATAGAAAACCTTGATGATCTTAACGGCAAAAGAGTGGCGGTGCAGGTAACTTCCAAGCCGGAGTACATACTATCCAATACGAATACGCCGCAGGTTGGTGTGCTGTACAGTATGTCAACGATGGAAGAATTATATGCTAGTATGAGAAAAGGTTATGTTGATGCCATAGCAGGTCACGAAAATGCTATGAAAGTATTTGTACAGTCCAATGAGGAACATTTTGGTGTGCTTCGGGAAGAATTAAGCGTGTCAGAGCTGGGAATTGCATTTTCATTTGATAATGACAGTGGAATTGATAAGAAGCTTACCGGGGTGCTTAACGAAATGAGGGCTGATGGCACAATACAGAGCATAGCAGAGAAATATGGGGTTGACGTTAGTATGGCAGTATGGGGGAACTAATGGAAGATAAGAGTAGAATATGGGGCATATCAGATGTTAAAGCATTTTTGATTTCAATAATTACAGGATTTATATTGTTGACAATAGTAGCTGTTATATTTACCGAAATAAGCAATGAAACGGTTAATAAGACAGCAGACAGGGTGCTGGATTTTGTGCAGACAAGAGTTAATACATATGAATACTTTATACAGAATGATAAAGTGAAAAGCTTGTACAGGCTTTCTGATAAGACACAGGAATTAGTAAGGTGTATGCAGTATGAAGATGATATTGATACATTTTTAGATGAATATATGTATAACCAGAGACTTGACGGAATAGTTGTTCTTGACGGAGAGGGTGAATGTGAATCTTGCAGGGGAATGGAATATACGGATATTGATTCAGTTATAGACGACAGTAATGTAAAAGATGTCATTGAACACCCACAGAAGGTATATATAACAAGAGTTAATGCCAGGTCAGGGAGCATAACATATACCGAAAGCCAGAATGAGGAGTTTTCCGATATTGCTGTAGCGGCAAGAAAAGATACAAAAGGTGCAGTTATTACATATGTGAAGAAGGAAAGCTATGATAATAGTGGAGATATAAGCATTGACAGGCTCATATCAGGTTTTGAGTTTGATATGGATGGGATTGTATATATATCAGATGAGGACAAGGTGCTTAATTCCAATGACGAGGAGCTTCAGGGGCTTGATATGAAGGCACTGAGGAAAAGATATGATGGAGCTTGGGAAGAAAATGATAATGGTATTATAGCTGTACCATACAAAAATGATTATTACTATGGCAAGAGAAAGCAGATAGAGAATTATACAATATATGCGTTCTTTGCGGATAAGCAGGTATATTCTTTAAGAAACAGGGCGGTTGCTGCTGCATTATTTGTTTATATTGCGGTAATAGGTGTTGTCATGTTTGTAAGACAGCTTGTTATTGCCAAGGACGAAAGCAAAATGCAGCTACAGGAAATGGAATATAAAAGACAGCTTCTACAGGCGGCAGAGCAGGAGAAACGTGCCAATATTGCAAAGACAGATTTTCTAAGGCGTATGAGCCACGATATAAGAACACCTATTAATGGAATAAGAGGAATGGTCGATATATGCAGGTTCAATCTTGGCAACAGGGAAAAGGAAGAAGAATGTCTTGATAAGATTATGTCAGCCTCAGGCTTTTTATTAGACCTTGTAAATGATGTTCTTGATATGAATAAGCTTGAGTCGGGGGAGATTGCCATTAAAGAAGAACCATTTGAGCTTACGAAGATTATTAATGAGGTCAGCAGTGTTATTGAGACACAGGCAGATGAACAGTGTATCGATTATTCAGTTGACAGAGGTAGTATAGAATATGACAATCTGATAGGCAGTTCGCTTCATTTAAGGCAGATATTACAGAATATATTATCCAATGCGATTAAATATAATGTGCAGAATGGCTCTGTAAGATTTTCTTATAGTGAAAATGCAGCTGATGACGATACAGTTAAGGTTACTTTCATATGTGAAGACACCGGAATAGGAATGAGCGAAGAATTCCAGCAGATAGCTTTTGAGCCATTTGCACAGGAGAGCAGCAATGCAAGAACAGCTTATAAAGGAACCGGGCTTGGACTTGCAATAACCAAGAGGTTTATTGAGATAATGGGTGGAGAAATTGAATTTATTAGCAGACAGAATGTTGGAACAGAGTTTACAATAATATTACCATTCAAAATTAATCGTAACGTGACTAAAGCTAAGAATAGTAAATGTGATGCACAGATGTCAATTGAAGGGCTTAAAGTGCTGGTTGCAGAAGACAACGAGATGAATATGGAGATTGTAAGCTTTATTCTTGATAATGCGGGTGCAAGGACTGTTGGAGTAAGCAATGGCAGGGAAGCACTGGATACATATATGAATTCAGATGCTAATGAGTATGATGTTATACTCCTTGATATAATGATGCCGGTTATGGACGGCTTGGAAACTGCAGAGAAGATAAGAAAGTCAGGAAGAGAAGATGCGGGTACTGTAATAATTATAGCGATGAGTGCCAACGCATTCTATGATGATATAGAACGGAGCATTAAAGCTGGTATGAATACACATATAGCAAAGCCGATAGATGCTGATGAATTAGTTAATATAATTGCCAGACAGGCAGGCAGATAATAGATGTGACACTAAGAGAATGATAATGATTAAATATATGCGTATAACATCCGTGTAAATAATTAGCAGTAATACATATATATTATTTTGTGATATAGACGATTATTGGTAAATGTTTACACGGATTTTATGCAATGTATCACAAAAAATACATCAAAACCTAAAAATTTCAGTAATTGGTACCCGAGAACTATAAAAATCAGTAGTACATTTTCGTCAAAAGTTGTAATCTTATAGAAAATAGGCAATTAGTTTTGTGTAAAAGTTACAAAACATTGTATTACTAAGAAAGGGAGAGTATGCACTATGAAATCAAGACGTAGAAGAGAATGGTTTCGCAGAAGTTCAGCTATGTTTATGGCGTTAGCTTTAATCATATCTGGACTTTCATTGCCGGAGGGCTTGTTTAGCATTACAGCCAAAGCGGCAGAAAAAGCCAGTGCAGAGTGGACAGCTAGTTCTACAATGTACGCAGATGGCGATAATGATAATTCGGTTACGGAATTGAACGGCAAATCAGGTAAGCTGGTTAATTCTAATAATGATGAATTATTAATAAATGCAAATTCAGGTAAAATGGCTAATAGAAGCCTGAAAGCAGGCAGTACTAATAAGGATTTTCAGGTTAATGCAGGAACAGTAATGACTTTTCCTGTGATTAATAATGCGAAAAGTTGTACAGTAACATTGCAGGCAAGTAGTGGAATAACTGTAGATGATATTGAATGTATAGGAATGAATGATGTTAAAGTGACATCAGGTGGAAGTAAAAGCTATGTAATTACTGGAATGGTAGATAAAAATGCAACAACAGTATCTGTTAAGTTAAAAGCACAGAAATATCTTTATATGATAAAGGTTGACTCATCAACAAGTTATGCGACAACATCTGCTTCATTCGCAGATGGTGGGGATACTAAAGCTGAATGGGGATATTCAGAAACAGTTTTATCAAGTAAAGGTTCTAATACAATAATTCAAAGTGATACAGGAACTTATACTAATGGTGATAAAGATGTATTATATGTTGATGCATCATCAGGTAAGTTTTATCCAACGACAGGTGATAGAATTCAGGTTAATACTGGTACTAAGATAGTTATACCGGCAGCGGGAGATAAGGCTGTTATTAAACTTACTGTCAATAAGAACGTAGGTACAGATAAGGACAGCATATTAGGAAATACACTTAATATAACAGGAAGTGACAAGGTCTTAAGAAAGATGGAATGTATTTCCTGTGTTGAAAATTCTGACAAAAATTATGTTGATGTGGAATTTGAATGTTATCTTACAGGAGATGAAGGAGAGCTTACATTAGATGTTAAAACTAATACATACATTAGAAATCTTTCAATCGAATGTGTAGAACTTAATAAGAAAGTAATAAATGGAACTATTACATCTAAATCAGATATTCCATCTGATATGCAGGTTGTAGCGACTAATAATACAACTGGACTTACATATACATCAGATATAACAGTTGCAGAGAATGGCAAGAGCGGTACATATTCAATTGAAGTACCAGCAGAAGATGAAGTTATGGAATATGAGATATCACTGAGCAATCCGGCATACCAGATTAAGAGTGGTATTTATAAACATAGTGTAAGTACAGAGACTGCTGCCAGGATTACAGCAGATTTAACTGTCATTAGCCTTGATACCTGCACAGTAACAGGTAAGATTAATGGCATTACTGAGGGTTATTATACAGAAGGCCTTGAACTTGTATTTACAACAACTGAGGAAACAGACTATGTTCCAGAAGTAACTATTGATACAGATACTTGGAAATATACAGCTAAGTTTGAAAAAGGTGTTTCATATAGTGTAGCCGTAAAGGGTGCTAATGACTATGAAGTAACTTCTGTATCAGATGGAATTAAATATTCAGAAGATGCAGAATTAGATATAACTGTAGGACTTAAGCCAACATATGCCGTTACAGTAAGTCTTCCGGAAGAACCTGATTTAACAGGCAAGAATGTAAAATACATATATATGAATAATGATGATGGATATGAATATGTATTTACAGATAAGGATGCTATTAAGTTAAGAGAGGGTTCATATACACTTACACTTGGTGGTGATTTCCTTGCACTTCCATACAAGGTAAAGTCAGGTAACACAGTTACAGTAAAGGGTGCTGAAGCATCACATAAGCTTATATTTGAGCAGGTTACAAGCTGGTCTTTTGTTAAGAGTGATGATGGTGATTATTATGATGATAATATTATGGGAACAACAGGCTACTACAATGGTTTAGCTATTGATGCTACAAAAGGTAAGTTAGTTCCTAATGGACCAAGCCCTAATTCAGCACAGTTTACTACAGGAGCTAAGATAACAATACCTGTAAGTGGAAAGTGTACTATATCAGTAAAATCATATGCACCAGCAAGTACATATGCACTTTACACAATAGCGGGTGAGCCGGCATCAAAAGATGATGTGACAACAGTATATAATTATGAAGATGAGAGCGAAGGAACAGTTGAAATTGTATCAACAGGTTCAGCTTACATAGTTTCAATATCTATAGTATATGCAGCTAAGGATGTTGAATATAATGAACAGCCAGCTATGCCTAAGACATATGATTATGGTACAGCTTCTAATCTTGTTGTACAGCCTACAGGACAGAAACTTGTTCTTACACAGACAGGTGGTACATTAAATACAACTACAAACACTGATAAGTCAACTAATATCAATAATACAGTAAGCTTCTTTGGATTTGATGAGACTACAGATGCCAACAAGCTTACAGCAGATATAACAATTACAGAGTGTGGTTCAAGCAATACTAATGGTATATTCTTTGGTGCATTTAACAAGAATTATATAGACACCGTAGGAATACGTAATTCTAATGCACTTAAGATGGTTTACTCAAAGAAGCCATCAGATCTTGCAGGTGCTTCAAGTAAAGTGGATACAACTATTCCAGCAGGAACTGTTGTGACATTTACAGTTGAAAAGACAGACGATGCTCTTGTTATCACAGCAACACCTAAGGGTGGAGAGACTAAGACAGCTACATATTCTTATAGTGCAAGTGATAATCTCTTATTTAATGCAGATAAGAAAAATACAGCAGTATCATATGGATTTGTATTAGCAGGTGTTAAGGCAACTATCCAGAATATGAAGTATATAGCACAGGACGGAACAGTTCTTTACGACCAGAATAAATGCTACAATGCAGTAGGTACAGCACCAGTTGTTAAGGAAGTTACAGCTAAAGCAGCTTATACAAGAGATTACATCACAGTAAGCTGGACAGATGAAGTACCAGCCGAAGGCGATGGTTTATATGTGCTTGAAGTATCAAGAGATAACGGAAAGAGCTGGGAAAAGGTTGCATCAGACATTACTGAGCCAACATATAAGTATTCAATTAAGGATGCCGGAGATTATAAGTTCAGAGTGGCTGGTAAGTTAGGTATTAATGGTGAGATTAATGATTATGTTGAATCAGATGCAATAACAGTAATAGCAGCACTGGATTCACCAAAGGCAAGCATAGCTTCAAGTGCAGATACAGTTGATCTTGTATGGGATGCAGTAGATAAGGCTGACCAATATGAGGTATATCGTTATTCATACGATGAGACAGCAGAGAATGCTTCAAAGATAGCAACAGTTACAGAATGTGCTTATAAAGATAAAGATGTAACAGCAGAGATGCCATATTACTATTATATAATAGCTTATTCACACGTTAATGGAAAAGTAGATAACTACAGTAACCCATCAGATACTTTATGGACTGTTCCAACAGCAGGACATACAGGTAAATATGTATATGAAGATGATGCTGTTAAGTATACAATAACTAAGAAGTCATATGACACTGTATACAATGGAAAGATTACAATTGAAGGTGTAGTTGAAGAAAATGTAACAGCAACGCTTTATGTTAATGGCAGTGAAGCAGCAAAGACAGATGTTAAAGAAAAAGAAAGCTTTGCATTTAAAGACATTGCTATTGAAGAAGGAAGAAATGATGTTGAATTAATATTCACAGATAAGAAAGGTAACAAGACTAGAGAAACATTTAATTATGTATATCTTACTAATTACAACAAGGTTGTAGATAGTGCATACACAGGAACTGATGGTGAGGAGGTTAATGGAATACCAACTTATAAGACAGTTCAGGCGGCAGTAGATTCAGTTGCTTCTGATAACACGAGACGTGTAATTATTCTTGTTAAAGAAGGTGATTATGAAGAACATCTTGTTGTTAAATCTCCTTATATAACACTTATAGGTGAGGATAGCGAGAAGACAAGAATATATTATGATGTTAAGGAATTAGCTGGTGGAGATATGTCTTTAAGATGTGCTGTAAGAATAGATAAGACAGCAACAGGCTTTTCGGCAGAGAACCTTACAATCGAGAATACTTATAATTATCTTGGTGATGGTACTAAGTCAAATGAATCAGCAGATGCTTTAAGAAATGATGCCAATGAAACATCATATATCAACTTAAGAATACTTGGTTATCAGGATACACTTTGTGCTAATGGTGGCACCCAGTATTATTATAAGTGCTATATAGCTGGTAATGTGGATTTCATATATGGTAATGAGCCTAGGGCATTATTTAATGATTGCAAGCTTGTATTCCGTTACAATGCTAATAAGAATTCAGGCTATGTATCAGCTCCTAAGGCATCAGCCTCTGCAACATATGGTCTTACATTCTTTAACTGTCAGGTTCTCTCAGAAGAGGGATGCTCAGGAAGTAAGTATTATCTTGCAAGACCTTGGGGAGCAGATGCTTATATTACTTGGATTAACTGCTATATGGGTAAGATATTAAAGCCGAATGCTTCTAATCCATATACAGATATGAGTGGTAATTTGGCTGCTAATGCAAGATTTTTCGAATATGGAAGCTATGGTCCTGCATTTGCAATTAACAGTAACAGAAGACAGATATCTGCTACGAAAGCCAATGAAATGACTTCAACATCATATCTTGGCTGGGATCCATATACAATAGTAGGTACAATAAGGTATACAGGTACTGTTAAGACAGACAGCATAGACAGATATGTAGAGAAAGAATATGTATCAGATACTTATTCACAGACAGAAGGTGATGATACAGGACTTGCACAGTATGCACAGGAAGGTTATGCACAGAGTGCTAATGTAACAGGTGGTGGATTATTAAAGGAAACATCAGATAACTATTACACAGCCGGCACAGCAGAAGAATTCCTTAATGCAATACAGAGTGTAAAGAAGAGTGGTAAGGCATCAGTAATCGAGCTTACAGCAGATATTGCGCTTGGTGATAAGGAAGTTAATAACTTTGACAGCTACAGCTCATTTATAACAGCACATAAGCTTGAGCCACTTACACACCCAACACTTTTAAAGACAGGTGTATCAATGCTTAAGCTTGCAGATATGAGTAATCTTACAATCTACTCTAAGAATGGAGCTAAGATTACACATACATGTATAGATATAACAGGCTCTAATAATATCATCATAAGAAATATTGAATTTGATGAGATATGGGAGTGGGACGATTATACAGAAGGTGCTTATGATCGTAATGACTGGGATTATATGACAATAGAAAAGGGAAGCTCTGATATATGGGTTGACCACTGTACTTTCTATAAGTCATATGATGGAGTTATTGATGTTAAGACACCAGTTAATGACAGTAATATAACAATATCATGGTGTGAATTCCTTCCAGCAAGTGAAGATAATGTATTCTTTGATGAAATGATGAATGCTATGAAGGCTAATCCAGATAACTACCCATATTATAAGCATTTGCTTGAAGAGGGTATGACAGATCAGCAGATATACAATTATGCTTATGGTCAGAAAAAGACTCATTTATTAGGACAGTCTGATGATGATTCATCAGCTAAGAATATTAAACTTACACTTGCTAATAACTACTATAAGAATTCGATGGATAGAATGCCAAGACTTCGTTATGGTACAGCACATGTATACAATTGTATTATGGATGCACAGGATTTAAGAGAAATGCGTCTTGATATAGAAAAGACAAATCCGGAATTAGCTAAGAAAATTGTAAGTAATGGTGCATCATCTAACTGTGGAGCTCATATGTTACTTGAGAACTGCTATATGTCAGGTATAACTAATGCACTTATAAGTGGTAACGGAAGCAGTCCAGCAGGTTATATTAACGCATTTAATACAATATATATGATGGATGGAGCAAAGCAGGAATTAAAGGTAGCTCTTAATACTGATAAAGAAGGTGAAGTAGCATTAGTTCAGGATAAAGATGAATTCAAGAAAGACCTTCCTTATACTGGCTACACATTATATGCAGCTTCAGAACTTGATACTAAAGTTAAACCATATACAGGTGCAGGAAAGCTTACACTTACAACATTACAGTGGGAGAAGACTTCTTACAATGAAGCTAAGCAAGAACATACAGAACATGTATGGAATGATGGTGAAGTACAGAAAGAAGCAACTTGTACAGAAGAAGGTTCAAAGTTATATACTTGTATAGTATGTGGAGATACTAAGACAGAAGTAATTCCAGCGGCAGGACATAATTATAGTACAGAATGGACTATCGATAAGGAAGCTACTACTACAGAAGAAGGAAGCAAGTCACATCATTGTACAGTATGTGGTGACAAGGCAGACATTACAGTTATTCCTAAGCTTGAGAATACACAGCCGGGCGACAACGATAATAAGCCAGGCGACAACAATAATAAGCCGGGCGACAACGATAATAAGCCGGGCGACAACGATAATAAGCCAGGCGACAACGATAATAAGCCGGGTGATAACAACAAGCCGGGTTCAGATAACTCTGATGTTAAGACAGATATTAAAGTTTCAGTATTGGTAGATGAAAGAGTACCGGAAACAGGACTTGTAGATTCAACAGAAGACATTATTAAAGCTATCCTTACAGAAGATGAAGCTAAACAGGCAGAAGATGGTGTAAAGGTTGATATTGCACTTACTGTAAAGGATAAGAGTTCTAATCTTACAGAAGATGAGAAGAAACTTATTAATAGTAACATTAAGGACAATCAGGCTGCTGGATGCATACTTGATATTCAGTTACAGAAGATTATAGGTTCGCAGAAGTCTGATGTATATGAACTTAACAGTGCAATTAATATTAAGGTTAAGTTAAATTCAGACCTTATTAATAAAGATTCTTCAAAGACAAGGAAGTATAGTGTAATAAGAATTCATAATGGGGTATCAGATATTCTTAGTGCCACATTTGATGAAGCAACAGGAGAACTTACATTTGCAACTGATAGATTCTCAACATATATTGTAGTCTATGAGGATGTTGCTAATTCTAATACAGAGGATAAGAGCAATGTAACAGACAATGATAAGAGCAATGTATCAGGCAATGGCAGTGCAGCAGATAATAATGATGTGGCAGAAGACAGTGCTGCAACAGCAGAAGACAGTGCGGCTACAGCTGATACACTCTCAGTTACAAGAACAATAATTCTTCTTGCAGTTCTTATGCTTAGTGCAGGTGTTATATGTCTTACACTATATAGAAGAAAAGAAAATGCTTAGTATTATATACTTAATAATATAAGCGGATAATATAAGTTAATAGTATAGGCTAATAGTATAAGTAAATAATATAAGCAGATAATAAAATGGCAGTCACATAAAGTGATACATCATATGTTCTGGTATATCCAGCGGATGAGTGTAATCACGGTGACTGTCTTTTTATGTAATAGGAAATTCTATAATTATTAAAAAATGTAAAAATAAGTTGAATTATGTAGAAAATAAGATTATATTAATATAAGGCAATTTTCGATATGAAGTTTGCAGGAAAACGGCGAAAGCCTGCCGAAGGAGTAACACTCTCAGGTGCCAGCCTCTGCTGGCGCAACTGTAAATGGATCGACTCTCTGGAGAGTTCTGGATAAACACAGAGGCCGAAGGTGCAACATATAGTTCTTTATAAGCAGTTAATAATGTGATTATAAGACAACATTATTAATAACAACATTGTGACTTCTTATAAAGCGGGTATATGAATCTCTCAGGCAAAAGGACAGAGAAGGCATAAAGTATAATATAACCTGTTATACGATAAGTTATATATTCTAAAATGTTATTTCTGCTTTTATATTTATTCAGGCAATATTGTCTATAATTCCAATGCATTAAGTAAAAGTCTGCATATTAGCAAAGTATTTAGTAATGTACGGCATTTGCGGTGTTGGGACAGTATAGGCTTGTACTATGCTGTAGTTTAGATATGAAAGGTAGAAAGTACAATGTGGAATTCAATTAATCAGATTCTTGCGAACATTGATAATTTCGTATGGGGTGTGCCGCTTATGGTAATTATCCTTTTTGGCGGAATATTATTGACAGTTCGTCTTGGTTTATTACAGATCAGAAAGCTCCCTTTAGCATTAAAATGGATGGTTAAAAATGAAGAAGAGGCAGAAGGTGAAATTACAAGTTTTGCCGCACTATGTACAGCGTTAAGTGCAACTATTGGTACTGGTAATATCGTTGGTGTTGCAACAGCAGTCTGTGCAGGTGGTCCAGGTGCATTATTCTGGATGGTTATAACAGCATTTTTCGGAATGGCAACTAAGTATTCAGAAGGTCTTCTTGCTGTTAAATACAGAGTTATAGGAGAAGACGGACACAGTCTTGGTGGACCATTCTATTATATAGAGCAGGGAATGGGCAAGAGCTGGAAATGGCTTGCTAAGTTATTTGCATTTTTTGGTGTATGTGTTGGACTTTTTGGTATTGGTACATTTAGTCAGGTAAATGGTATTTCAAGTGCCGTAAATGGTTTTTTCGATGCGAATAATGAGCATTGTGTCAATATTCCATTTCTTGGCGAGTACTCATGGTCAGTAGTAATCGCTTCACTTATTCTTGCAGTCTGTGTTGCACTTGTGCTTATAGGCGGTGTTAAGAGAATTGCAAGCGTAAGTCAGGTTGTAGTGCCATTTATGGCAATTATATATGTATTATTTGTTGCGGTTTTAGTAATAGCTAATATTACTAGAGTTCCTGCGGCATTTAAGGTTATAGTTCAGGCAGCATTTTCTCCTAGGGCAATCACTGGTGGAGCAGTCGGAAGTATGCTTGTTGCTATGCAGAAAGGTGTTGCAAGAGGCATTTTCTCTAATGAGGCTGGTCTTGGTAGTGCACCTATAGCAGCGGCTGCAGCACAGACTAACGAACCTGTAAGACAGGGACTTGTAAGTATGACAGGTACATTTATTGATACAATTGTAATATGTACTCTTACAGGGCTTTCAATTGTAATAACAGGTGCATGGCAGGTTGAAGGCCTTGAGGGTGTAGCAGTTACTACATATGCATTCCAGAATGGACTTCCATTCCCGGCACAGGTGTCTTCTTTTGTGCTTATGCTCTGTCTTGTATTCTTTGCATTTACAACAATTCTTGGCTGGGACTATTACAGCGAAAGATGTCTTGAATATCTTAGCGGTGGTAATATGAAGCACGTTAAAATATACCGCTGGATATACATATTAGCAGTATTTATCGGACCTTATATGACAGTAAGTGCGGTATGGACAATTGCTGATATATTTAACGGACTTATGGCACTGCCTAATATGATTGCGTTATTCGCATTGAGCGGAGTTGTGGTTAAGGAAACTAAGAGCTTCTTTGAAAGACATAATAATGAAAAGCTTTAATTTATAAATATTGTAGATATCCAAGAGTTCTTTAAAATAAAGCATGTTTAAATGAAAATAATGGACTTATAAAATAATGGCAATATCTCCTGTCCTTAAGTGGCGCGGAGGTATTGCCATTATTTGGTATATTAATCCGGTGTATTGACAAAAAATGATATGTTCATATATACTTATCAAAGTTAGCTAAGATTAACTAGGGTTAGTCACTGCAAGACAATAAGAAAGGACATCGAAACATTAATGAAGAATATCATTAAATCCCCAATTAAACTTTTATGGCTTATGATAGGAATTGTGTCAATGGTACTCGGTGCAATAGGTGTCGTACTTCCAGTATTGCCAACAACGCCATTTTTATTATTAGCATCTTTCTGCTTTGCCAAAGGCTCTGACAGATTTCATAAGTGGTTTATTGGAACAAAGCTTTACAAAAAACATCTTGAAAGCTTCGTTACCAGTCGTTCAATGACATTAAAGACTAAGTTGTGCATACTTCTGCCAGCATCAGCAATGCTTATATTGGCAATGCTTGCAATGTCTAATATATATGGGCGTGTATTTATTGTATTTTTGATAATATTCAAGTACATATATTTCTTTACAAGAATTGAAACAGTTAAGGCGTAAGCTTATGCCTGTTAGTTAATTATAGGCTTGGAAAATGTTTTCACGAGTTCTACAAGCATATCAACAGTTTTGTCCATACCTTCGATGGTTATGTGTTCGTAAGGACCGTGGTAGGCGTGTCCGCCAGTGCCAAGGTTAGGGCAGGGAAGTCCCATATAACTTAACATACAGCCGTCAGTGCCACCTCTTATTGGAAGTATAAGGGGTGGTATATTAGTATTCTTGCAGGCTTTCACAGCATTTTCTATAAGAAACATACATTTTTTGATAATCTCAGCCATATTGCGGTACTGGTCAGTGATAGTGAGCTGTACAGTTCCAGCACCCCATTTTTCATTCATAATCTTTTCAATGTGGCACAGTGTGGCTTTCTTTGCTTCAAATAATGAAGCATCGTGGTCACGGATTATATAATTAAGGTGTGCTTCTGCAACATCACCAGACATACTTATAAGATGATAGAAGCCTTCGTAATTCTCCGTTTCCCTTGGTATCTCCATAGCCGGCAGGCAATTATTAATTTCCATAGCTACTAAGGAAGCGTTAATCATAGTATCCTTAGATGAGCCGGGGTGGACATTAAAACCTTTCACAACATATTCAGCTTTGGCGGCATTGAAATTCTCGTACTGTATCTCACCCTCAGTATCGCCATCAACAGTGTATGCGTAATCAGCTCCGAAGCGTTCAACGTCAAAATGTTGAGTACCCATACCAATCTCTTCATCAGGCGTAAATGCTACGCAAATTGCAGGGTGTTCAATATCATTAGCAGTGATATATTCAATCATAGTAAGAATTTCAGCAATTCCAGCCTTATCATCTGCACCAAGAATAGTTGTTCCATCAGAAGTTATAAGAGTTCTGCCCTTTAAAGAAGCAAGATGTGGAAAAGTATCAGGACTTAATATAAGTCCGCTGTTACCAAGCAATAAGTCTCCACCATCATAATCAGGAGTCACAACAGGATTGATATCACCATTGCAATAATCAGACACAGTATCCATATGGGCAATAAAACCAATTGAAGGAAGCTTCTCAAGCCCCTTAGTTGCAGGCAGTCTGCCATAAAGATAACAATGTTTATCAAGCTTAACATCACTAAGTCCAAGCTCAGTCATCTCGTCTTTAAGAAGCCCAGCCAGCTTAAACTGACACTCAGAAGAAGGTGACTTTCCACTTTCCTCATCACTAGGAGTTCTGACAACAACATACTTTAATAATCTTTCATAAGCTTTCATAACAAATCCTCATTTCTGTATATATTATAATATTCCCCGTCCTCATAAAATTAAAACCATAACCTAACATAATTCCCTCATATAATATAACACAACCCACAAAATTATGTTAAAATAAATCAGAGGTTAATAGACTAATAGATTAGGAGAAATACTATGAACAACATTAAAAAACTTTCCACTGCTGGTGTCCTATGTGCAGTCGCAGTAGCTGGAAGCCTGATTTCATTTCCTGTATTTGGAAGTAAATGTGCACCAGTACAACATATGGTTAATATATTCTGTGCCGTCCTTTTAGGACCCGGATACGGCGTAATGGCGGCATTTGTTGCCTCACTTATAAGAAATCTGCTTGGAATGGGAAGCCTTATGGCATTTCCGGGAAGTATGTTCGGTGCATTGATATGCGGTATTGTATACAAAAAGACCCATAATATTATTGCAACAATGATAGGAGAAGTAGCAGGAACATCAATACTTGGTGGTTTATGTGCATATCCGGTTGCAATATTCCTTATGGGAAAAAGTGCCGCAGGAATAGCATTTTATGCGTATATAATTCCATTTTTTATATCAACTGCCATGGGTGCGGTCATATCTGGAATAATAGTATTCAGCATAAAAAAGGCAGGCTTGTTAGTTAAGATTCAGGACAATCTTGCAGGATAGACAATTCAATATGCAAAATCGATAGGCATATATAGGAGAATACAAGCTATTATAAGCAATGATAAAAGACGTTGTAATATTCAATACAGTGATAATCATATATGGAAAAAGACAAGCTTTCTGTATAGAAAAGAGGGTTTTAGTGAATGTTTGAAAATATAATAAAAAATGTGCATAACAGACATCCGCTTATCCACTGCATAACGAACTATGTGAGCATTAATGATTGTGCCAATATAGTGCTTGCATGCGGTGGTGCACCTATAATGGCGGAGGATATTAATGAGGTGAGCCAGATAACCTCGATATGCCAGGGACTTGATATTAATATCGGGATGCTTAATGATAATAAATTATCATCAATGCTTAAAGCAGGTGCTACAGCCAATGAACTTGGAATACCAGTAATACTTGACCCCGTTGGCGCTGGTTCATCAGATTACAGAATTAAAGCTGTCCAAAATCTTATGTCCAATGTACAGTTTGGTGTTATAAGAGGAAATGTATCCGAGATAAAAGCGATAGCCGCAAAGCAGGGAATTCATAATATATCAGCTGGAGTATATGACACTATGCAGAAAGATAAGTCTGCTATGGGTGTTGAGGCGGGGATTGCCGATAAAATTACAGATGATAATATAAAAGAAATGGCAGATTTTATTAATAAGCTGTCCCAAAAGACAGGTGCTGTGATTGCGGTTACAGGCAGAATTGATATGGTTGCTGATGAGAACCGCGTATATGCAATAAGGAATGGTCATAAGATGATGAGCCTTGTTACCGGTGCCGGTTGTCAGCTGTCAGCTCTTACATCAGCATATGTAGCAGCGGATAAAGAGCATATATTAGAAAGTGTATGTGCAGCTGTTAGCGTAATGGGAATAAGCGGAGAGCTTGCATACCGCAGAATGGCAGAAGTGGATGGCAATGCAAGCTACAGGAATTATATAATTGATGCTGTATACAATATGACAGACAAAACTTTGAAAGAATTGGGAAGAATAGAGCGTATATAGTGTGTAAAAATATGAAATATATACAAGATATGTGAAAACATGGTGTATATAAATGATACAGAGATATATATCGTGACAGTGCATAGGTATATAATATTTGATAGCAGAGGAATAATATATGAGCAGTTATTTTTATTTTACAAGACACGGACAGACTATATGGAATGTAGAGAATAAAATATGTGGTGCGACAGACATTGCACTTACAGAGCTTGGACATAAGCAGGCAATAGAATTAGGTGAGTGTATCAAAATGGGAAATATACATATTGATGAGATATTATATTCTCCACTTATAAGAGCGGCTGACACAGCAAAGCATATATCAGAAACCGCTGGCATACCGTGCAGAATGGAAATACGGTTAAAGGAGCAGAATTTTGGCAGATACGAGTCTACACCAAGAGATGGCAGGGAATTTGCTGCGGCTAAGATGAACTTTGTTGATGATTTTGACGGTGGAGAGACAATGCTTCATCTGAGTCAGAGGATATATAATCTTATAGATGATATAAGAAATGACAATTCTGATAAAATATATCTTCTAGTTGCGCATAATGGTATTTCGAGGATTGTCGAGTCATATTTCAGAAATATGAGCAATGATGAGTTTTCAGGCTTTGGAATTAAGAACTGTGAACTTAAAAAGTATGAATTTAAAGATAAAAATGCTTAGAAAATGCGTAGAAGGTGTGTGTAAAGGAGTAACAATATATGGATTATAAGCTTCTTATTGATACAGCGGCTCTTGCGGGTATGATTATGTTAGAAAATGGAGCAGAGATATACAGGGTTGAGGAAACAATCGATTATATGCTTAAAACATCAGGTTTAAAGACTACACAGGCATTTGTTGTATCAACGGGATTTATGATTTCTTTAGATGATCCGTCAATAGATGCACTGACAGTTGTCAGGAGAGTGGACAGAGGGGCAACCAACCTTAATATGATAGCTCAGGTCAATGACATATCAAGAAAGTTTTATAAAGGAATAATATCATTAGAGGAGGCATTTTCGCAGTTAAAGCATTTAAAGAAGAATCAGTATCCGTGGTGGTTAAAGGATATATGCACAGTATTCGTGGGGCTTTTCTTTACGGGAATGTACGGCGGCAATGGCGTGGATATGCTGTTTACAGGAATAGTTGGCGTATTCTTGGCTATATGGTTACATGCCGCTGGCAGTATGAAGCTTAATTCACTTATAAAAGACCTGACAGCTTCTATTGTATTATCAGTTGTGGCAAGGGTACTCATTCATCTTAATCCCCTTGCCCATCTTGATTTAATAATAATAGGTTCGATAATGGTACTTGTTCCCGGGGCTGCAATAACCAACGCAATAAGAGATACTCTCCACGGCGACTACGCCTCCGGCAATGCCAATATACTCCAAGCCTTCACCGAAGCCGCCCTAATAGCCCTGGGCGTCTACATAGGCCTGGTAATAATATCCTAAAAACGAGCCGCCGGTCCTTAGCCGGCCGCCCAAGCTGGCGGCTTAGTACCGCTGCGAGCGACACTCAGTGCAAGCGTGTCGCCGTTGTATTTGCTGGGAGCTGGCAATCCAGCCACAACGTAAATAATATCACCCACACATCAAGGAAAAGATAAAATTCAGGAGGCCATCCATATGCTATTTCAATGCCTATTCGCTTTCGGCGCAATCATAACATTTTCAGTAATAATAGAAGCCCCAAGAAAATGCCTGCTAGTTAACGGCATACTAGGTCTTGCGGGCTGGGCAATCTATTTGTATACAGAACAGTTCACATCAGTTCTTATGGCAACCTTTATGTCAGGACTTGTTCTTGCAATAATCTCCCACATACTGGCAAGACTTTTAAAGACACCTGTTACAACAACACTTATACCGGCCATATTAACAATAGTTCCTGGAGCTGGAATGTACCAGACAGTATATTACCTGTTCACATCAGATACACAGCAGGCATTATCAAGCCTTGTTGGAACAATTGGTGCGGCAGGGGCAATTGCGATAGCCATATTTATTGTTGATGCATTAGTTGCCGTAGTTAAACGTATTGTATTATAAAGGAGAAATGGTATGACATTACAACAGCTGTCTTATCTTATAAAAGTTGCTGAGTGCGGCAATATAACAGAGGCTGCGGAACAATTATATATATCACAGCCAAGTCTTAGCACGGCAATAAGCAATCTTGAAAAAGAGATGGGTGTTACAGCTTTTATAAGAACGAAAAAGGGCGTTATAGTAACACACGAGGGTGAAGAACTATTGTCGTTTGCAAGAATGTTATTAGAGCAGGCGGATATTATGAAAGAGCATTTCGGGGTTGTTAATAAAAGAGATCCGAAGTTCTCAGTATCGTGCCAGCATTATTCATTTGCCGTTAATGCTTTCGTTGATGTTGTTAATCAATTTGATGCAGATAAATACAGTTTTATATTAAGGGAAACACAGACAGGCGAGATTATAGATGATGTTGCTTATGGCAAAAGTGAACTTGGAATACTATATCTGTCAGATAATAATGAGGAAGTAATAAGCAAGCTTCTTAAGAAAAATGACCTTGTATACGAACAGCTTATTGAAGCAAAGCCGCATGTATTTATATGCAAGAAACACCCGCTTGCAGATATGGATTTTGTGACGATTGAAGATTTAAAACCGTATCCATATCTTGTATTTGAGCAGGGCGAGAGAAATTCATTTTATTTCTCAGAAGAATTCTTAAGCGTGCTTGATTTCCCTAAGAATATACAGGTGCGTGACAGGGCTACTTTATTTAATCTCGCAATAGGACTTAATGGATTTACCGTAAGTTCTGGGATTATTGATGAGAAGCTCAATGGCTCAGATATCATTGCCAAGCCGTTAAAATCCGATTGCATTATGAGGATAGGACTTGTCAGAAAGAAGAATATAATGCTTAGCAGATACGCAGAATTCTATATAAAAGCATTGAAAAATAACTTATCCATAGTTTAAAACTATGATAAGCGTAATAAATTAAGTATTTTATTAAAAATTCATATAATGATAATATGACCTCAGGTTGTTCAGTATATTAGTCGAACAGCCTGAGGTTAATTAATTTGGAGGATATATATGCAGACATCGGTTATTGGGTTTCCAAGAATTGGAACTTTAAGAGAATTAAAATTTGCAAGTGAAAAGTATTTCAGAGGTGAGATTAGTTCACAGGAATTATTAGATACAGCTAAGAATTTAAGAAAGATACATTGGACTATACAGAAGAATGAAGGAATAGATTTCATTCCAAGTAATGATTTCTCATTTTATGACACATTGCTTGATACAGCAGCTGCACTTGGAATTGTTCCAAGAAGATATAAGGAGCTTAATTTATCAGGTCTTGATACATATTTTGCAATGGCAAGAGGCTATCAGGGAGAGTCTGGTGATGTTAAGGCACTGGCAATGAAGAAATGGTTTAATACTAATTACCATTATATTGTACCAGAGGTTGAAGATGATACAGTTATTAGGCTTTCAGCAGACAAACTCCTTAATGAATACAAAGAAGCTAAGGAACTGGGCATTACAACAAAGCCGGTAATCGCTGGTCCTTATACAGTTCTTAAGTTATGCAGATTTACAGAGAACAAGGGCATTGATGATTTTTTAGATGATTTTATTGCAGCTTACAAGGAGCTTATAGCTTTATGTAACGATAATAACATAAGCTGGTTACAGCTTGATGAGCCTGCACTTGTATATGATTTAAGTGATGCTGACAAGGCTTTATTTAATAAGATATATGATGAACTTCTTAAGGAAAGGGGCAACTGCAATATACTTCTTCAGACATATTTCGGAGATGTAAGGGATATATATGAGGACATTATTAATAAGCCATTTGCAGGTGTTGGACTTGATTTTAATGAGGGAAGAAAGACATTTGAATTAGTAGAAAAATATGGTTTTCCAGCTGGTAAGCTTTTATTTGCTGGTGTTGTAAATGGAAAGAATATATGGAAGAACAACTATAAGAAGACATTAGATTTAATAAGCAGCATTAAAAATGCCTGTGATAATAATATAAATGTTGTTATATCAACTTCCTGCTCATTATTACACGTTCCATATACATTAAAGCACGAGGATAAATTAGCTGACAGCTATAAAATACATTTCTCATTCGCAGAAGAAAAGCTTACAGAGCTTGCCGAGTTAGGTGTTCTTGCTGATAAGAAACAGGATAAGGTTAAGAGTGAAAATGCCTATATTGATAACCAGAAGGTATTTGAGGAAGAAAGAAACTGCCATAACGCAGAGGTTAAGGAAAGACTTGCTAATATTAAGGAAGAAGATTATGTACGTCTTCCATTAAGAAGTGAAAGACAAAAGCTTCAGAAGGAGAAACTGGGTCTTCCGGAATTTCCAACTACAACTATTGGTTCATTTCCTCAGACTAAGGAGATTAAGGCAGAGAGAGCGGCTTACAGAAAGAATGAAATATCAGAAGAAGAGTATACACAGTATATTAAGAAGCAGATTGCTGATTGCGTAAAATGGCAGGAGGAGATTGGTCTTGATGTGCTTGTACACGGTGAATATGAAAGAAATGATATGGTTGAGTATTTCGGCGAGGCACTTGAGGGATATTTATTCACACAGAAGGCGTGGGTTCAGTCTTATGGTACAAGATGTGTTAAGCCACCAGTAATATGGGGTGATGTATACAGAAAGAAGCCAATGACAGTTGACTGGTCAGTGTATGCACAGTCATTAACTAATAAGCCGATGAAGGGTATGCTTACAGGACCTGTAACTATATTAAACTGGTCTTTCCCAAGAGAAGATATAACTATAAAAGAGTCAATATTGCAGATTGCACTTGCAATAAGAGATGAAGTTCTTGACTTAGAGGCGGCAGGAATTAAGGTAATACAGATTGATGAGGCAGCATTAAGAGAGAAGCTTCCACTTAGAAAGTCAGACTGGTATAATGAATATCTTGATTTTGCAATTCCTGCTTTCAGGCTTACACACAGCGGAGTAAAGAATGATACACAGATACATACACATATGTGCTATTCAGAATTCACAGATATAATTCCAGCAATAGACGATATGGATGCTGATGTTATCACATTTGAAGCTTCACGTTCAGACCTTTTAATATTAGATTCTTTAAGAGAGAATAATTTTGAGACAGAAGTAGGACCGGGAGTATATGACATACATTCTCCAAGAGTTCCATCAGTTGATGAAATTGTTAATGCGTTAAATATAATGCTTACTAAAATCAGCAGGGACAAACTCTGGGTTAATCCAGACTGCGGCTTAAAGACACGAGGTGTAAAGGAAACAGATGCCAGCTTAAGAAATATGGTTGAGGCGGCTAAGATAATAAGAAACAGATAAATAAGTTATAGGCAGAGCCTGTTCCTCTTGAAAGATTATACTTAAGTCCACAGTGCGGATTTGCATCTTGTGAAATAGGTAATAAGCTTACAGAGGAACAACAGTGGGCAAAGCTTAAGCTTGTAAAAGAAATCGCAGAAGAAGTATGGGGATAATCTAATCTATCTTACAGAGATTTCTTCATTGCAGTAAAGACAGCGGTATTTGCCTGATGGATATAGCTTGAAAATGTGTTCACAACCTGTTTCTATACTTGTAATACAGCGTGGATTTTTACATTTTATAACATTGGTTAAGATTTTAGGTGGAAGAGGATGATATTTTTTATCAACTTTTCCATCTTTAATTATAATCAGAGTTATCTGTTTATTAATGTAACCAAGAATATCTAATCTTTCAGGAAGCTTGGTTCCTTCTATCTTGATTAAATCTTTACAGCCGTACTTTTCGCTTTTTACATATTGAAGGAGTGCAACAGAATGTGACTGTGCATCAAGGTTTAAAAGGCGGTATATATCTAACCCCTGTCCAGCAGGGATATGGTCGATTACTACACCATTTTGCAAAGAATCTATATTTAACATTATAATCTCCATTCTATTTTACTATAGTACTTTTTTTCCTGTGAGTGGGTCTGTAAGTTCAAGTAAACTCATAATAAGAGCCATACGGATATATTTGCCATTCTGCACCTGTTCAAAATAGGCGGCACGCTTATCGGTATCAACATCAGTTGATATTTCATCAACTCTTGGCAGAGGGTGAAGAACCGGCATATCGGCAGGGGCAAGCTGTAATTTCTCTTTATTAAGTATATAAGTATCTTTTAATCTTATATAATCATCTTCATTAAAGAAACGCTCACGTTGTACCCTTGTCATATAAAGCACGTCAAGCTCTGGGAGTGTATCTTCAAGGCTTCTTACTTCTTTATATACTGATTTATTAGGAATAAGAGTATCTTCTATAAGATAATCGGGAACTTTTAATTCTTCTGGTGATATAAAATAGAACTTATTGTCATTGAAACGTACAAGGCTGTTCACAAGAGAATGTACAGTTCTTCCAAATTTTAAATCACCGCAGAAACCAACAGTCAGGTTATCAAGACGTCCCTTTCTATGGCGTATTGTCATCAGGTCAATTAATGTCTGGGTTGGGTGGTTGTGACCTCCGTCACCAGCGTTGATAACTGGAATTGATGAATACATAGAAGCTCTTAAAGGTGCACCTTCTTTTGGGTGGCGCATTGCAATAATGTCGGCATAACAGCTTACAACACGGGCGGTATCTGCGACAGTTTCGCCCTTGGTGGCACTTGACTGGTTAGCACCGGCAAAGCCTAAGGTCTTTCCTCCAAGGCTTAACATTGCTGACTCAAAGGATAAACGAGTTCTTGTGCTTGGTTCATAGAATAAAGTAGCAAGCTTTTTGTCGTCAGCAACGTGGCTGTAGGCTTCTTCATTAGAAGCAATCCTGTCAGCTAAGTCTAAAATGCTTATTGTTTCATCAAGTGTAAAATCAAGAGGGTCAATTAAATTTCTCATAGCCATTCTCCCTTTGTTAAATATTGGTTTCTCTCTGCCCCGACAGATATGAACTGGATTTCGTGATTAAGCAGCTTTTCAAGCTTTTCAATATAATTTCTTGCATTATCAGGAAGTTCATCATATGTGCGGTATTTTGATATGTCTGTAAGCCAGCCTGGCATAAGTTCAACAACAGGCTTGTACATATCTATATTGTCTGTCGGGTCAAATTCTGTTACGACAGTATTTTTATATTTATAACCTGTTATAATAGGGATTTCTCTCATATAGCTTAAGATATCTAATTTGGTTAATGCTATTAAATCTGAATTCTGGCATTTAAGGCCGTAAGCACTGGCAACAGCATCAAATGGTCCGACACGCCTTGGTCGTCCTGTAGCAGCACCATATTCGCCGCCGTATTTACGAAGGAGCTTCTGCCATTCTTCAGACATTGCATTTTCTGCAACAAATGGACCAGCACCTACACAGGTTGAATAAGCTTTTAAGACACCGACAATATGGTTAAGTGGGGCATAAGGTATGCCAGCACCTAAAGGGCCATAGGCAGCTATTGTAGATGAGCTTGAAGTGTAGGGGAATATACCATAATCAATATCCCTCATAGCACCTAACTGGGCTTCAAGAACTACTTTTTTATTATCAGCTAAGGCATTATTTAAGAAAATGCCTGTATCACATATATAATCCCTGAATATATCTGCTTGTTTTTCACACCACGATAAGAGAGCAGGATATGACATTGGTTCCTGATGATAACAGCCGGCAAGTTCAAGATTTTTTGCATCTAATATGGTTTTAAGCCTTGCTTTAACATTTTCATTATCAAGATGAAGAAGGTCGGCAAGACGAAGTGTCTTCTTGCGGTATTTATCGCTATAGGCATAAGCAATGCCCCTGCGTGTAGAACCAAATGCACTGCCTGTTGCAGATAACCGGTTTTCTTCAAGTTCATCTTGAACCTTGTGCCAAGGCATAGATATAGTGGCATGTTTTGAAAGCTTCAGATTATCAGGAGTTACAGATATTCCTTTTTCTTTGATTTGTTCAGCTTCATTTGAAAGATGTTCAAGGTCAATTACCATTCCATCACCGAGAACACATACAACATCAGGGTGAAGTATTCCAGATGGAAGAAGATTAAGAACGAATTTCCCTTTATCAGTGACTACAGTGTGACCGGCGTTATTACCGCCCTGATAACGGACAACAATATCAGCCTGCTCAGCTAACAAGTCAATTACGCGGCCTTTGCCTTCATCACCCCAGTTAATTCCTGTTACAGCAGTAAGCATATAAGCATCTCCTTTAAAATATAGTATAGGTTGTAGTTGGTAAAATGTAACTTTTAATAATGATAATAAATTTTAGTTGTTTTTATTACCAAGTAAGGAGTATACTATTGAAACAATGATAAGTAAAAAGTATAATTGATATGGTTTTGATTATTATTTGATATAACTGTGATACTTATAGCTAGTGAAAGGGTCAGATTATATGAATGTTAATTATGAATATTATAAGATATTTTATTATGTAGCCAAATACAGTAACTTTACTAAAGCTGCACACGCATTAGGTAACAGCCAGCCGAATATAACAAGGGCTATGAATTGTCTTGAACAGCAGCTTGGCTGTTCGTTATTTATAAGAAATAACAGGGGAATTCAGCTTACTCCTGAGGGTGAGAAGTTGTATACACACGTATCCGTTGCGATGAGCCAGTTATTAGAAGCAGAGGAAGAATTATCTGACAGCTCAAGCCTTACAACAGGAAGCGTATCAATTGGTGCAAGTGAGACAGCACTTAATATATTCCTGTTAGATAAGCTTAAAAAGTTCCATATTAAATATCCAGGAATACGTCTTAAAATATATAACCATTCGACACCGCAGGCAATAGAAGCTGTAAGATCGGGAATTATAGATTTCGCTGTTGCATCTTCACCTGTCAATGTAGAAGCACCTCTTAAGCAGATAATGTTAAAGACATTTAAAGAAATTCTTGTAGGAGGTACTACGTTTACTGCATTGGGAAGTCAGGAATTATCATTAAATGAGTTAAAGAATTATCCTTTGATATGTCTTGGCAGGGAAACAATGACATTTCAGTTCTATAATGAATTATTCTATAAAAATGGAATTGAATTACTGCCAGATACTGAGGTAGCTACAACAGACCAGATACTCCCACTTGTGAAAAATGAGCTTGGTCTGGGCTTCGTGCCTGAACTTATGGCACAGGAAGCCCTTAGCAAGCGTGAAATTGTAAAGATATCGTTAAAAGAAACGATTCCTGAAAGAAATGTGTGTATGGTATATGATTACCAGCATCCTTTAAATTCAGCGGCAAAAGAATTAAAAAAGATGATTATGGAAGAGTAGGAGATAATGACAGGTATTATCTTATTAAAAGATATGCCGTGTATCCTACATATAGAAACACGCATACAATTCCCTCCCATCTGTTCATAGTCTTTTTGGTTCTTGCAAATACATAAAGAATGACTGCTGACACAAGAAGTATTATACAGTCGATAATTGACTCTGATAATACATTCAGCGGGCAGATTGTTGCAGACATTCCTAATATGAATAGTATATTAAAAAGGTTAGAGCCTATGGCATTACCGAGTGCAAGTCCGCTGTCGCCTTTTCGTGTCGCTGTGATAGAGGTAACAAGTTCAGGAAGTGATGTACCAATAGCGATTATTGTAAGTCCTATAAAATTCTCACTGACACCGAAATCTTTAGCGATAAGACAGGCATTATCAACAACAAGTGTTCCACCAAATATTACAGCAATAAGTCCGCCTATGATAAATATAAGACTCTTAGGCAGAGAAAGTATTTTACATTCATCAGCAGTTTCACGGTTTTTAAGTGCTGATATAACCATAACTGCAATGTATACAGCCATACTGATGAGTAAGATTATTCCCTCAATATGGTTAATATGTCTGTCAAGAAGCATAATGCAAAGAATTGCTGTTACGATAATGTTAAGTGGCATATCTCTTTTTAAAATCTCAGGATTAGTCTTAAATCCAGCCATAAATGCACATACACCGACAACGACAAGACCATTAAAAAGGTTAGAACCTATAACATTGCTTATTGCAATATCGTTGCTTCCAGCGAGTGCGGCATTAACACTTACAGAAGCTTCCGGGGCACTTGTTCCCATAGCAACAATCGTCAGTCCTATAATAACGCTTGGTACCTTCATAATTCTTGCAAGTGACGAGCTACCATCTACGAAAAAGTCAGCTCCTTTGATTAACAGCACGAATCCAATGAGTAGTAATAAATATTCCATATTAAGTCCTTTCCTGCGGCAAAAGAAACATTTATTAATCTTTATACAAAAAAAGCCTTTTACCACATCAAAAAAATGATTGATAAAAGTCTCGTTACTCACTAATAATAACCGGCCTTGCAGCGTGATGACGATTATTATTACATCTAAAGATGCTAACTACTCCCTTTGTTAATATAATAGTATATGGACAAATTGTCTGTCAACAACTAATTATAAAATATAAATTGTGAAAGCAATAATGTACTATGAATATAGATAAAAATGTGGTATTATAAAAACATCATTTAAGTATTTGTGACGACAATAGAATATAGAAATCAATGATAAACTAACATCAGTGAAAGGACAATGCATATGCAGGAGTATGATGAATCATTTTTCAGGGCGAAAGCCAACAAAAGAGCAGGTATAACCTGGCTTGCTCTTATTTTTATTGCGACCATATATTATGGTATCAAGACAAAGAATGGGGAAATTGCAAGGGGATATTTTATAGCATTTACAGTAGTAGGCTGGGTTACTTACATAACAGGATATATAGTATCTATGATTAAGGGTAAGGCAGCTAAAGAGTACAAATGGGTATTAGGTATATGTTATCTTTTATTCTACGCTGTTATAGCATGGACAGCACTCGATAAGATTTCTTATATATTTATTCTTCCATTATTATCAATTCTTATATTGTACAAAGATCCTAAGTTTATAAAGATGATTATGTGGTTTACATTGTTTGTATTAATCAGCAGTAATATTTACAAAGGTGTGGCTAAGGGAATGATGGATTTTGTTGCAAGTGAGGAGTGTGCACTTCAGTTTGCGATTGTATTATGTTGTTTTGCTTGTACTAATATGGCGATAAGACATCTGGTTGAGTCAGATGGTGCACTGACGGGGTCGATTGAATCGGAGCTGGCACAGGTTGTACAGACAGTTGAGCAGGTTAAAGATGCAAGTAATTCAATTGTTGATGGTGTTACAGTTGTAAGAGAACTTGCAGATGAGAATAAACAGGGTGCTAACAATGTAGTTAAGGATATGGGAACACTTGCAAAGAACAATGGTATCCTTAATGATAAGACAGTTTCATCAATAGAGATGACTAAGGTTATTGATACTCAGGTGAAAGATGTATCAGATCTTATGGAGGAATTCTCAAAGCTTATTGAGAAGTCAGTTGAACATGCTGACTTAAGTGCTGATGAGCTTACAGAGGTTGTTGAAATTACTAACAGAATGTCAGCATTATCAAGCAAGATTGAGACTATTCTTGAAACATTTAAGAAGGAATTTGAAAATGTTAAGCAGGAGACAAGTACTATTGAAGGAATTACTTCACAGACTAATCTTCTTGCACTTAATGCTTCAATAGAGGCGGCAAGAGCAGGAGAAGCAGGAAAGGGCTTTGCTGTTGTTGCTGACCAGATAAGAAGCTTAAGCAGTGGAACTCAAGACTCTTCTAACAGTATTATGGAAGCACTTTCACATCTTGAGGCTACATCAGATGAAATGCTTCAATCAATTACAGAAACAGTTGAACTTATACAGCTTAACATTGAGAAGGTATCAACAGTTAATAAGTCAGTATCAGATATAACGAGTGATGCAACAAGCCTTGGTGATAATATAAAGGTTGTTGACAGTGCAGTTAAGCAGGTTGAGAATTCTAATGAGACACTTACTGCTAATATGAATCAGGTTGGCGAAATAATGCAGATAATGACAGAGAGCATTAATAATGCAGAACAGACAACTAAGACGATGCTTAGCAAATATGAAGCAAGTGCCAAGAGTGCAACGGATATTGAGTCTGTTGTCGGCGAACTTATGGAAGAACTTGGTATCGGTGGATTTATGAATGTTTCCGATATAAAGAGCGGTATGAAGTTCAGAATGGTTATTGAAGACCAGACTAATGCCAAGGAAGAATACACAGGTGAAGTTGTTGACAGAAAAGACAATAATGTATACATAAATATTAATAACAGAGCAGCATTTGATGATAAGAGAAGAAATCTTAAGTGTTCATTTAACGCTGTTGTAGATAATGTATTATATTGCTGGAATGGTATAGCAATACATAATGTCAAGGCAGGAGAAAAGGGACAGTTCAAGCTTACTATTGATACTAACCCACAGGTATATAACAGAAGAAAGTATCCAAGAATGCCACTTGACAATAAGTGTACAATAAGCGTTGATGGTACAGATATAACATATTATGGACACATGGTTAATATTAGTGCTAATGGTTTTGCTTTTTCAGTTAATGACTCATCGTTTGAAAATATGAAGGGTAAGAATATTGTTATCGAGATTGATAATTTCGATGTTATTAAAGATAAAGAAATACAGGGCTGTATAATAAGATGTTCTAATGATGAGGGTAATTATATTGTCGGCTGTAGAATGCCAGAGGACAGCAATGAGATTAAAGACTATGTAAATAAGAATTATAGTGAGTAATAAAGCAGGAGTTGGTTGTTATGTCAATTAAGTCAGTTGGAATTATAGGTGCAGGTGCGGTAGGTTCTTATGTTATATGGGGACTTTCAGATGTTAAGGATATAAAGCTTGGAGTTATAGCCTCAGGTGAGAGAAATCAAAAGCTTAAGGCTGATGGCTGTAAGATTAATGGTAATGTATACCGTCCAGAAGTATGGACACCTGACGAAGCCAAAGGTGTTGATTTATTGATAGTATCATTAAAATACGGAGCACTTCCAGCGGCACTTGATGATATAAAAGCTGCAACTGGTGATAATACTACAGTTATGAGCCTTATGAATGGCGTGGACAGTGAGGAGATTATTGCTGGTAAGATAGGTTCTTCACATATGCTGTATTCACTTATCAAGGTAGCTTCATCACATAAAGAAGGACAGGGTTATGTATTTAATCCAGACACAACTCTTGGAATTATATATGGAGAGCTTAACGCACCATTTGACAGTGAAAGAGTACGTATGGTTAAGGAACTGTTTGAAAGAGGTAATATACATTTTCGGGTAACAAAGCATATTAAAGAGGAGATATGGTGTAAGTTCCGACTTAATGTGTGCAACAACCTTCCACAGGCAATTCTTGGAGCAGGTGTTGGCTGCTACAGGGACAGCGTACATATGAAGGCAATCAGTGAAGGTCTTCGTAAGGAGCTTGAGGCCGTTGCAGCAGCAAAAGGAATTGACATAAGCATTGTTGAGGGTTCTTCCGGCAGGGGCAGTGCAGTCCTTCCAACAGCAAGATATTCAACATTGCAGGATATTGATGCCAAAAGACATACGGAGATAGATATGTTTTCAGGTGCATTAATGAGAATGGGAAAAGAGCTTGGAATTCCTACACCATATAATGAGTACACTTATCATATGATAAAAGCTATTGAAGAAAAGAACGATGGCAGATTTAATTACAATAGTGATAATGAAGAGCTTACATGGGCGAAATAGTTATGACTGAGAAAGAAAAGAAGAATTCGTGAGTACTAAGAATAAAAGGTCTTTTTCTGATTACAGAAGAAGACCTTTTAAGTATTTATTTTATTAAAGATAAAACTCCAGTTGATACAAGCTTGGTTACAAGCTTAGCCATTTCGCGTGGGGACTCAGGATTATCGCTTGAGAGCCACTGTTCGATAAGACCGACACAGCCGTAAAGTATAAAATTACCGTAATATTTACAGTTAATTGAAAGTTCAGGCGATAATTTACTGATTTCGGTCTGTATGCAGTACATATTATAAAGCTGGTGTATTTTCATAATAAATGAAATGTCACCATTAGGACCTATAAGCACGCGGAAAAGTTCGGCATTATCGCTTACAAATTCAAATATATCTAAGAATAAAGGATAAGGAAAATCCTTTGTATTCCTGGCATTATATTTTTGAAATATCTGTATGAACTTGTCGCTAAGCTCCTGTTCTATAGAGGCGAGCATATCGTATATATCTTTGTAATGCAGATAAAACGTGCCCCTGTTAATATCTGCCAGTTCACATAATTCCTTTACAGTTATGTCTTTGATGTTTTTTTGTTTCATCAGAGTGGAAAGGCTGTGAATAAGCAGTGTTTTAGTTCTCATTACACGTCTGTCTATATTATTTTCCATATATTACCCTTTCTTAAATCTTTCTTAATTAATTGACATATATCAACACAATGTCTATTAATCAACACTTTGTGCAAAACTGATTATTGAGCAAATATTATATGATAATTATAATTATTCTATAAAAATAATCAACACTATGTTTATAAACACAATAAGCAAAATGAAGAAAGGACGGTACATTTAAGAAACTGATTAATAATTAAAGTTTATTGAAGATTATTAGGATATTTAGTGAATTATATGTACAGAAGAATTTATGAAGGAAAAAGAAGAAAAGCAAAAGGGTAATTTTTGGCTTACGGCAGCCACATTTATTGTGAATAAACGTAAAGCAATAGAAATTCTTTTTATTCTTGCGATTATTTATAGTGTGTTATCTATCAATAAAGTACAGGTCAATCAGGATATTACATCATACCTGCCAGCCGATAGTGAGACAAGACAGGGATTGTCTATTATGGACGAACAGTTTGTTACATATGGCAGTGCTAAGGTTATGCTTACCAATGTCACCTATAATCAGGCAGACGAGCTTGTAAGCGAACTTGAGGACATTGATGGAGTTAAGCAGGTAACATTTGATGACTCATCAGACCATTATAAAGGTACTGATGCTTTGTTTGATATTACATTTGATGGAACGGAAGATGAGGATATAAGCAAACAGGCATTGAATGATGTCAAGGATACGTTATCAGATTATGACGTATATGTTTCAACGGAGGTTGGTTCGGAAGAAGATAGTGCGGAATCACTGTCAAAGGATATGAACATTATTCTTGTACTGGCAGTAATTATTATAGTAGTTGTGTTAATGCTTTCAACAAAGGCATATCTGCAAATTCCAGTATTGCTCATAACATTTGGTGTTGCGGCAATTCTTAATATGGGAACTAATTACTGGTTCGGTACTATTTCGTCTATCACCAACTCGATAGCAGTAGTGTTACAGCTTGCACTGGCTATTGACTATGCGATTATTCTCTGCGACAGATTTATGGAGGAGCACGAAACGCTTAATGCAGAAGAAGCGGTAAAGGTTGCACTCTCAAAGGCTATTCCAGAGATTAGTTCATCATCACTTACAACTGTATCAGGTATGGTTGCAATGATGTTTATGCAGTTCAGGCTTGGTTATGATATGGGTATTATATTGGTTAAGGCCATTATTATAAGTCTTATATCAGTATTCTTTCTTATGCCGGGAGTGCTGCTTATATTTGCCAGGGGAATTGATAATACACATCACAAATGTTATGTGCCAAAGATTACAATTGTTGGTAAATTTGCTAATAAGACCAAATATATAATTCCACCTTTATTTATAGTATTTCTTATAGCAGCAGCTATATTTTCAAATAACTGCCAGTATATTTATGATACAAGCTCAATTGTGAGTGCGAAAAAGAGTAATGCTAAGATAGCAGAAGAAAGAATAGAGGATACATTTGGCAAGAGCAACCAGTTAGTTGTTATGGTGCCAAAGGGCGATTATGAGTCAGAGAAGAGAGTGTTAGGCAAATTAGATAATCTAAGCTATGTTACATCAACACTTGGTCTTGCAAATGTGTCAATTAATGATGATTATGTGCTTACGGATAAGTTAAATCCAAGGCAATTTGCTGAATTGATTGATATAGACAGAGAAGTAGTTGATGTGCTTTATATGGCATATGCTTATAATCAGGAGCAGTATGGTCCTGTATTTACAGGAGTTAATGATTATGAGGTTCCTATTATTGATATGTTCTTATTCCTTTATGACCAGTATAAGGAAGGTTATGTAACATTAGATAGAGATTTGGACGATAAGCTTAATACATTATATGATACACTCCACGATGCACAGTTACAGCTTCAGGGAAGCGATTATTCAAGATTTGTGCTTAACCTTTCACTTCCGGTAGAAGGTCAGGAAACATATGATGCATTGGAAGAAATCCGTGGTATTGCAGCTAAGTATTATGGCACAGATAATGTAGTCCTTGTTGGTAATTCTACAAGTGACCACGATCTTGAGTCATCATTTGCATCAGATAATATTATTATAAGCGTACTTACTGCACTTTTTGTTATGATAATTCTGTTCTTTACATTCCAGTCAGCAGGACTTCCAGTGCTTCTTGTTCTTACTATTCAGGGAAGTATATGGATTAACTTTGCTGTACCGGCATTACAGGGACAGACAGTATTCTTTATTGCATACCTGATTGTATCAGCAATACAGATGGGTGCTACAATCGATTATGCGATTGTTATATCTAACAGGTATTTGCAGTTAAAGAAGGAAATGCAGCTTAAAGATGCAATGATTGAGACACTTAACCAGTCATTCCCAACAATATTTACATCAGGTTCAATTCTTACCTGTGCAGGCTTCCTTATAGGTGAGATTGCCTCTGATGCGACAGTTGCTTCAATAGGTGTTGCACTTGGACGAGGTACATTAATATCAATTATCCTTGTATTATTCGTGCTTCCACAGATACTTTTACTTGGAGATATAATTATTGAAAAGACAGCTCTTACAATGAATATTGCAAGACCACAGAAAGAAGTTGCCGGCAGGGTAAGAGTTACAGGACACGTCAAAGGTTATGTACAGGGTGAGATTGATGCTGACATTCAGGGAACATTCCAGGGACAGATGAAGGTATCAGTTGATTCACTAATTCCAGGACGTCAGGGACAGGTTACATATGAAGATACAGATAATCTTTTATTAACAGATAAAAGTGATGGTGTGGATAATACAGAAAATGTTACGAACAATACAGAGAAAGGAGATGAGCAGTAATGGTAAAGCTTAATACAAAATTTAATAAAATACTTGCAGTAATGCTGTCACTGCTCATTATCTTTGCGGCATTTGGAAATATTATTCCATATGTGGTACAGGCAGAGGAAGCTGACAGTGATGTTATAGTAATTTCCAGTGCCAGGGAACTTATTGAATTTGCCAATAACTGTAAATATGACAGTTACAGCAGGGGCAGGACAGTAAGACTTGCTACAGATATCAATTTATCTAATACAGATTTTAATGGAATACCATATTTTGATGGAACATTTGATGGTGCTAACCATACTATAAGAAGCTTTAATGTCGATTATAAGGGTTCAGATTATGGCTTTTTCCGTTACCTTGGAGAAAATGCTTATGTATGCAATTTTAGTGTATCAGGAAGCGTTAATACATCTGGTTCACAGAAGAATATAGGAGGAATTGCCGGTGTTAATTATGGTACAATAACTAACTGCACATTTTATGGAAAAGTCAATGGTACAACATATGTAGGTGCGATTGCAGGAATTAATAAGCCGGGTGCTAATATAACTAACTGTCTTAGTGATGCTGTTGTTACAGCAACTAACCAGACAGGTGGAATAGCTGGCAAGAATGAAGGACTTATAAGTGAATGTGTATCAAGAAGCCGCGTTAATACAGATGAATTAGCTTCATCACTTGATGTCGGTGGAGTTGATGTTGGAACATTTAATATTACACAGCACGTTGTAGACCGTAACGATATGGGTGGAATAGCAGGTAATTCATCTGGTGTTATTTCATCGTGTACAAATTATGGAACAATTGGATATAACCATACAGGTTATAATGTTGGTGGTATAGCAGGAAGCCAGAATGGAAAGATACTTAACTGTACCAACGAAGGCGATATATACGGCAGAAAAGATGTCGGCGGTATTGTCGGACAGGCAGAGCCTTATATAGAGTCTGAATATTTACAGGACAGAATTGATACAATTCAGGGCTCTGTTAATAATATAAGCAATACATTAAACAGCTTGTCAGATTCAATGAGCAGTGCTTCATCTAAGACAAGAGATTATGCAGAAAGCATTACTAACCAGTATAAGGAAGATGTTGATGTATTATCGGACTCTTTAAAGGAAGTATCTGACTCTATGCATGATAACCCTGATACAAGAGAGTATTTTGACAATATTAATAATGCACTTAATAAGATAAAAGACATTCAGGGGGATGATAAAATTTTATCAGACTCCCAGAAAGATGCTATCGATGAGCAGTGGGATATCATTAATGATAATCTTAAGGACATCAGTAACACAATGGCAGATTCGAGTGATACAGCAGAAGACTTTGTAAAAGATGTGTCAGACCAGCTTGGAACAGGCAATATTACAGGAGATATTCAAGGTATTGTAAATGTTCTTGATGAACAGATACAGAATATTTCTGACAGTATCAATACCATTTCTTCACAGATTAACAATATAGGAAGTACAGTGAATGATACAGCACAGCTTGTTACAAGTGATGACAGTCATATAGAAGATATTTCCACGGCGGAAAATGCAAAGAATACAGACGGTGTTATAACTAAATCAGTGAACAGGGGAACTGTATACGGTGACCTTAATGTAGGTGGAATAACAGGAACTATGAACATTGAATATGATGTAGACCCTGAGTATGATCTGGATTTAAGAAGTTCAACAAATGTCAAGCTCCGTTCAACAGTCAATGACATAGTAATATACTGTGTTAATTATGGAGAGGTTACTTCCAGAAAAGATTGTGCAGGCGGAATAACTGGTTTGCAGGAATTAGGACTTATATATGGCTGCGAGGGCTATGGAAGTGTTAAGTCTGAAACTGGTGATTACGCAGGTGGAATAGCTGGTAACAGTGTCAGTTCAGTATCAGATAATTACAGCCTTTGCAATGTTGAAAGTGACAGTTATGCAGGTGGAATATGCGGACAGGGATACACAGTTAAGAATAATGTGTCCATTGCAACAATCAGCGGTGATGGTGAGAAAAAAGGTGTGATTGCCGGAACTACTGATTCAGAAGGAAGCGTAAGAAATAACATATTTGTGAGTGACATTTTAGGCGGCATAGATGATATTAATTATAGCGGTATTGCTGATAAGGTAACATATGATTATGTTATGTCACTTGATAATATTCCAGAAGGCTTTCATCAGATAACAATAACATTTAAAGCAGATGATTACGTTGCTGGAACTAAGGTAATAGCCTACAATGGCAATATTACAACATCAGACCTGCCATCAATACCAAAGAAAGACGGATATTATGGCGAATGGCCGGCAGATATTACAGTAAGTCCTATAACACAAAATAAAGTTGTTGAGGCAGAATATCACCTCTGGACAGAAAGTCTTGCATCTAATGAGAAAAATGCAGATGGCAAAATATTATTCCTTGCAGAAGGCAAGTTCTACAACGATGACAAGCTTGTAACCAGGACTTGTGACATAAGCGGTCTGTCAGGAGATGTAGTATATGCTTATAGCTGGCAGATATTAAGCTCTCACACAAGCCAGCAGGATACTGTTACAGGGCATTTTCTTGTAGAAGATAGTGATGGCAGCAATGAAATATGGTATGTAGATAAAGACGGCAACAACTGGGTCAAAGCAGACACGAAAAAGAACGGCAGTTACATAACAGCCGTAATCCCATACGAAGCCGATTTTGCCCTTATACACAAGAGCTCCAACAAAATAATCTACTACATAGCCGCCGCTATAGCCATAATACTTCTTGCCACAATAATAATAATAAAGCACAAGAAAGCCAAACCAACAGGTAAGTAGTAAGAAACAAAAGCCAATATAAGATATGAAAAAATGCTCCCATCCAGCTAACAGGTAAATCCCAATTCACCAATCATCTGGAAAGGAGCATTTTTAAATATCATACCAAAGCGAATAATATACGATATAGTCATAACACTCTACAGAGTTCATCTACAAAGAACAGTGTCCACACGTCACAACAATCTACACCAAGTTGTGAGCCTATGCTATATTGCAAGCTGGGTACGGTTGAAGCCGCCGGTACTTAGCGGCTGTCCTTTATCCGCTTAGTATCCGCTGCGGTTTCAAGTAGCGGGAGCGTGCCCAGCGGTAATATAGCAGAGCCTCGCAACGTCCGTTAGTAATAGCTGTCCGTCATTCATCACTGCTTTTTGGAATTACTCTAACACAAGTAAAAGCGCCATCATAAACTTTCCATTAGCTGTCACGCTATGAAGTCCATTTTTTTCAAAACGGAAACATTCACCTTCTGAAAGCTCATAATCTTTACCTTCATATCCTATAGTTGCCTTGCCTTCAAGTGCAAATACGATAGCATTACCAGGTGCTCTGTGAGGTGTAAGACCTGTTCCTTCGTCAAATGCCATAAGCACATACTTCATATCAGGAGTGCTTACAACATCCATATTGGCAATACTGCCTTCTTCGTAAGATATAAGGTTCTTAAGTGCAAATACTTCATTAGTTTTTACGTTAGCGTTCATATTAATATCCTTTCCTGTACATATAATCTCTGTATACACAATTCCGTTAGATGTCTGCATTCCGCATAATGTACCAGCAGGTACAATAAGTAGTTCATCTGGCTGTAATTTAATAGTCTTAGGTTCTTCTCCAATAATGAATTCTCCCCAGCCAGAAGCTCCAATATACATAGTCATTCTGTCATAGCTTTCCTGACTTATGGAAGTATCCTTTCCCATAGAGAAGTAAGTTACTTTGGTAGAATTGCCAAGCTTGGAATCTCTTGAGATAGTCATACCATTTCTTGTCGGGCGAAGTTCTTCAATACTAAATTTCATAATCCTCCAATCTGATGAATAGGGTACATCTAATAGGTGTGGTTGTATAATAATTCTTGTTACAATTTAGAATATAACCTATAATTATATAAATGGGAAGTACGCACATTTAGGTTATATACTTTCCTTTAGGTTGGTGTGGAGTGAAAAAATTCTGGCGGAGGGGTAATGGAGGACGGACGTTGTGGAGGACGTGTTGTATTACCGCTGGGCACGCTCTCGCTACTTGAAACCGTAGCGGTACTAAGCGGCTAAAGGACAGCCGCTTAGTTTTTTGATAACTTAGGAAGGAGTTGGATTTATGAAAGAGATGTGTAGTTTGTGTTGTCAGACGGGGGAGGGGATTGGTGATACGGATTTTGGGTATACTTTGTCGCTTATAAGTGGGAAGTATAAGCTTGTGATTATGTACTGGCTGGCTAATCATAAGGAGGTTATGAGGTATAGTGAGATTAAAAGATGTATGGGAAATATATCACATAAGACACTTAGTGCCACATTAAAGGAGATGGAGGCGGACAGGCTTATTGTAAGAAAAGAGTATCCTCAAATTCCACCAAAAGTAGAGTACAGCCTGTCAGAAAGAGGAAAGTCTTTAGTACCGGTTCTTGTTGCAATGTGCAAGTGGGGCGGAGAGCACAGAGATGATAAATAAATATATTGACATTTTATTAACTGTGTATTATTGTACTAATAGAGTAATGCAATAATACAATGTAAGACGCATATATTGTTTATGCATTACTACCATATGGGAATTATCAATATTGATTATAAGCAGGAGGAATAAGTTATGAGTTGGAACTTTAGTAACGATGTCCCTATATATCTGCAAATAATGGAGCATTTTAAAGTTCAGATAGCCAGCGGAAAGCTTGAGGTCGGCGATAAGATTCCGCCGGTGAGGGAGCTGGCATTGGAGGCAGGAGTTAATCCTAACACAATGCAGAAGGCTTTATCAGAGCTTGAAAGAGAAGGTTATCTTGAATCACAGAGAACATCTGGAAGATTCGTTGCAGACAGAGGTAAACAGATAGACAGGTTAAAGCAGGATATGGCTCTGGAGCTTTGTGAGAGCTTTCATAATGGAATGAAAAAGATAGGTTTTACTCCAGAAGAAGCAATTGCAGAGTATAAGGAATATATCAGCCGTATAGAGGAATAAAAGTTATAACAGGGAAATTATAACAGTGCTTTAATTTATCTTGGAATGGAGGATATATGAGCAATTTGGTGGAGATTAAAGAATTAGGCAAATGCTACGGCAAGAAAAAGGTTATGAATAATCTGTCACTTTCCCTGGAAAGTGGCAGGATTGTAGGAATATTAGGTCCTAACGGAAGTGGCAAGAGTACACTTATTAAGATGATGGCAGGCGTGCTTAAGCCAACTTTAGGACAGATTACAATTAATGGGTATCCGGTTGGTGTTAATACTAAGAAGATAGTGTCATATCTTCCAGAAAGAACATACCTTAATCCATCTATGAAGGTAAAGGAAGCAGTTGATTATTTTGCGGATTTCTATGAGGACTTTTCCAAGCAGAAAGCACTTGATATGCTTGAGAAGTTCGGAATTAATGAGCAGGATAAGATAAAGTCACTTTCTAAGGGAACAAGGGAGAAGGTGCAGATAGTTCTTGTTATGAGCAGGGAAGCAAAGCTGTATCTTTTAGATGAGCCTATGGGAGGTGTTGACCCTGCGGCAAGAGACTACATTTTACGAACAATAATAAGCAATTATAATGAAGATGCGACAGTTGTTATAACAACACATCTTATCAGTGATATAGAAAATGTTCTTGACGAGGTTGTATTTATAAAACAGGGCGAGGTATATCTTAAGGAGTCAGTTGATGATATAAGAACCAAATACAATAAGAGTGTTGACGCTTTATTCAGGGAGGTGTTCGTATGTTATTAACAGCAGGCAGATTAATAAAATATGATTTGAAAGAATTATTTAAAAAACACATTGCATTATATATAGTTACATTACTTGCAGCATTTGGGTGCTGGGCATTACATATGTTGTCAGAATATGTTCCGGATAATGGCATTACACCAGTGGCATATCCGGTTATGATAGCAGTTTATGTAATTGTATGCGTAGTTTTATTTATTGTAAGCATAGTATTTGTGATATTATATTTTAGAAGAAGCACGTTAAAAGATGAGGGCTATCTTACCCACACACTTCCAGTTCCTGTATGGCTTATATATGTATGCAAGCTTATATCAGGATATATTATATATCTTGTTAATTTTGTAGTGATTATTGTTTCTGTATGTATATCAATTGCAAGGGTGGACTGGATATGGAGAGTGCCAGAGAGTATTAATGAGCAGTTAAATGTGTTAGGATATAAAGGCAGTTTCTGCACATTAATAATTATATTGATTATATTGTCAGGGATATATATGTATGCAATGTTCTTTTTCTGTATGTGTATGGGATATACAGCCAATGGCAACAGGGATGCATTCTCATTTGTAACATATATTGCAGTGTATATTGTTGGACAGATATTGAATGTTATTGTGCTTTTACTTACGCCAATAAAGGAGAATGGTAATATGTTTGAAGAGATGATTAAGGAATCTGTAACGGGAAGTGATGTGGCATTTACGTTTGAAGAATTCGGACATATTATGACAGGTTCGGTTGTGGTGTCAGTAGTTATGTTTATTGCGTTTGTGGTTGCCTCAATATATATACTCGATAAGAAATTAAATCTTGAATAATAATTTTAAAGCTTAATTTCTGGTAACTATTATTTAAGAAGTCTTTTTTACAAGAGAATTACTTAAGGAGCAGTATTATGGCAAGAAGTACGGATTTGACAAAAGGAAATATAACGAGAGGCTTATGGGGATTTGCACTTCCTCTTATGTTAGGAAATGTATTACAGCAGCTTTACAATCTTGTAGATACGTGGGTTGTTGGACGATATGTAGGTGATAATGCACTGGCGGCAGTAGGTTCGTCATATACGCTTATGACATTTCTTACATCAGTAATTATAGGCTTGTGTCTTGGCAGCAGTTCATTTGTGTCTATGGCATATGGCAGAAAAGATGTTAAGGCTATCCGTAATGGAATATTCTTATCATCATCTATGATAGGTGCAATTGCTGTTGTGATTATGGCATTGTTCTATATATTAGTTGATAAGATTATATTACTTTTGCAGGTTCCGTATGAAATTGCCGGAGATATGAAAGAGTATCTTATATATGTGTTTATAGGTTTTATTGCAATATACATATATAATTATGTGTCTAATATATTAAGGGGAATTGGCAATTCGGTAGTTCCCCTTGTATTTCTATCAGTGTCTGTTGTGCTTAATATATTTTTAGATATATTGTTTGTGGCAGGTTTTAATATGGGAATTAAGGGTGCGGCAGCAGCAACAGTGATAGCACAGTATATATCTGGAATAGGAATATTTATATATATGATTGCGGCTTATCCTGAATACAGGATACATAAAGATGATATGCAGTTTAATAAAGAGAATATAACGAATATATTTTCTTTATCAGGCTTTACCTGTCTTCAGCAGTCAGTTATGAATTTTGGAATATTATGCGTACAGGGAATAGTAAACAGTTTTGGTACAGTGATTATGGCAGCATTTGCAGTGGCTGTAAAGATAGATACCATAGCATATATGCCGGTACAGGATTTTGGAAATGCGTTTTCAGTATTTGTTGCACAGAATTACGGGGCAGGGCAGAGACAGCGTATTAAGAAAGGGATAAAGCAGTCAGTAGTAAGCGTTATTATATTCTGCGTGTGCATAAGTGCGGTTGTATGTGGATTTGCAGGCACATTTATGGGCATATTTGTTGATAATTCCAGCGTGGACGTAATTAATGCGGGAGCTGTGTATCTTAGAATAGAGGGAACATTTTATATAGGAATTGGAATATTATTTATGCTGTATGGCTATTACAGGGCAATCAATAAGCCGATGATGTCAGTTGTGCTTACAGTGATATCACTTGGAACAAGAGTTGTGCTTGCATACACTTTATCTGGAATATCAGCAATCGGGGTTATTGGAATTTGGGTGGCTATTCCTATCGGCTGGTTCTTAGCAGATGCGGCAGGGATTATTTATTACATTTTTAAAGCAGGGAAAAGCCACATATAAGTGTGACATAAGCGTGGCAGAAATGTGAGCGGAAATGGAGAAGAATAATGAGCAGGATATTAGTTGTTGAGGATGATGAGGTATTACGAAATGAGCTTATTGAACTTTTGCGTAATGAAGGATATGAGGCAGAATATATAAGTACATTTTCAGATACGGCAGGACAGATTATAAAATCAAAGCCAGATCTTGTGCTTCTGGATATTAACATTCCAGAGCTTAACGGAGAGCTTGTATTAAGAAAGTTAAGAAAAGAGACGGATATACCGGTAATTATGGTGACGAGCAGAACATCAGAGAGTGATGAGGTGCTGTCAATGAGTTATGGGGCAGATGATTATATAACCAAGCCATATAACCCGACAATACTTATGCTTAGAATATCTGCTGTAATAAAGAGGACAAGAAAGCAGGACAGCAGTGAGGCAGATACAGGTGAGAAGGGAATATACCAGTATAGGCAAGCAGCTGTTAATACTGCGAAAGGAACATTAAGCCGTGGGGAGAAAGAGCTCGTGCTTACCAAGAATGAGATGATAATATTCTTAAGTCTGCTTAACAATATAGGAAAGATTGTATCAAGAGATGAACTTATGACGGCACTGTGGGATAACGAGGAATATATTAATGATAATGCACTCACTGTTAATATAAGCAGGTTAAGAGCGAAGCTTTCGGATTTCGGATACGAAGATGCGATAGAAACAAGAAAGAAACAGGGGTATTGTCTTGTATGAAATTAAAAGAATATATAAAAGATGAGTTGTTTAAAATTATACTTATTATTGTATATATAATACTTATATGTGGGCTTCTGTGTGCATTTAACTTCGGAGTACAGATGGCGGCACTTATGGCTGTACTTGCAGCCATATTTTTTATTATAATGTTCATATGGGATTTTTGCAGAAAACGGAATTTCTATAACAGTCTTATTGATAATACACAGAGGATTGATAAGAAATATCTTGTTATTGAAACACTGGATGAGCCGGAATTCTATGAGGGAAACCTTGTGTATACAGCGATGTATGACATTAATAAATCTATGATTGAGCATATTAACCAGTACGAGAGGGGACAGCAGGATTTTAAAGATTTCATAGAAATGTGGGTTCACGAGATAAAGCTTCCAATAGCAAGCCTTACGCTTATGTGCCACAATGACAAAGAGCATATAGATAAGAAATTTATTACACAGCTTAACAGGCTTGATGATTATGCAGACAAGGTACTTTATTATGTGAGGTCAGAAAATGCAGAGAAAGACTACTCATTTGGAAAAGTTAATCTCAAAACAATTATTAACAAGACAGCAGTTAAGAATAAAGACATAATATTAAGCAACAACATAAGTCTTAATGTCCACGACATAGATACTTATGTTAATACTGATGCCAAATGGCTTGAATTCATAGTCAACCAGATTATAAGCAACAGTATTAAATACAAAAAGACATCAGGAGAGGCTTATATCGAAGTATATTCAGAGCAAAGACAGGACAGTGGCACAGACAAAGTGGGGCAGGCTGTGCTTCATATAAAGGATAACGGAATTGGAATACCAGCTAAAGATATAGATAAAGTATTCATTAAATCTTATACAGGTTCTAACGGAAGAAATAACGCCAAATCAACAGGAATGGGCTTGTATATTGCTAAAAATATGTGTGGCAAGCTTGGACATAATATAGAGATAAAGTCAATTGAGGGAGAATATACAGAGGTTGAAATAATATTTTACGGGGACAGCTATTACAACCCGGTTAATATTGAAAAGACTGATATTACACAAAGTTGATATTATAGAAAACTGATATTTAAAAAGTTAATATTATAGAAAGCTAATATTACAAAAATGTAACATTGCGTAATATTAGAATTACGACAGATAACAAAATCCTTATTACAATGTAGAGGAAGTCAAGTGATTGGCAGATATGAGCCTTAGAGGTTTCGTATACAGAAATGGAGGATTTTATATGAGTGAGAATATTTTGAGAATTCAAAATGTAGAGAAATACTATGGCAGCAGGAATAACCTGACTAAAGCGATAGATGACATATCGTTTGATGTAAATAAGGGTGAATTCGTTGCTATTATGGGTGCTTCGGGAAGCGGTAAGACAACACTTCTTAACTGCATATCTACAATTGATAAGGTTACAAGTGGCAATATATATGTAGACGGCAATAATATCACACAGCTTAAAGGAAGTGCTCTTAACAGATTCAGAAGAGATAAGCTGGGATTTATATTTCAGGATTTTAATCTTCTGGACACACTTACAGCATATGAGAATATTGCACTTGCATTGTCAATCAGAAATGATTCTCCTGAGGTAATTGACAGGGCAGTAAAAAATGTAGCAGAACAGCTTGATATAACAGAGATATTAAATAAATATCCCTACCAGATGTCAGGTGGACAGAAACAGAGAGTTGCTTCTGCAAGGGCAATTATAACAAGTCCAAGTCTGGTGCTTGCCGATGAGCCGACAGGAGCTCTTGACTCAAGAGCTGCTAAGCTTCTTCTTGAAAGGTTTAATATGCTTAACAGGGAATTGCAGGCGACAATACTTATGGTAACACACGACTCATTTACTGCAAGTTATGCAAGCAGAATTATATTTATCAAGGATGGTAAGATATTCCACGAGCTTAACCGTGGAGCTGATGACAGGAAGACCTTATTTAACAAGATAATAGATGTTGTTTCATTATTGGGAGGTGACGCGGGCGATGCTCTTTAAACTATCATTTTCTAATATGAAAAAAAGCCTGAAGGATTATGCAGTATATTTCTTCACGTTAATACTCGGTGTTGCGATATTTTATCTTTTTAATGCAATCGAAACACAGACAACTATGCTTAAAATATCAGAAGACACAAGAGAGATAGTAAAGCTTATTAATACAACACTTTCGGGAGTAAGTGTATTTGTTGCATTTATACTTGGATTTCTTGTTATATATGCAAGTAATTTCCTTATGAAGAAGAGAAAAAAGGAATTTGCATTATACATTCTTCTTGGAATGGGAAAAAGGAAAATATCACTTATACTGTTTCTTGAAACACTGATTATAGGTGTTATATCGTTAGGAATAGGACTTATGGCAGGAATAGGACTTTCACAGGTTACAAGTATATTTGTTGCCAATATGTTTGGGGTTAACATTGAGAAATACAGATTTGTATTTTCTCATCAGGCATTTGTAAAGACATTGATATATTTTGCAATTATATATGTTATCGTAATACTCTTTAATATGTTCTGCGTTAACAAATATAAGCTTATAGACCTTCTTACAGGAAGCAGAAAGGCAGAAAAAGCAACTAACAAAAATCCATATATATGTGCAGTTGTATGGATAATATCAGTTGTACTGCTTGCATTTGCCTACTATAAGGTATCAGATAGCAGGAATCTTGAGTTAGTTACTGACCTTGCCAAATATATAGTAATGGGCTGTGCAGGCACATTTTTATTCTTCTGGTCATTATCAGGAATTATGTTCTCAGCAGTACATTCTATGAAAAAGGTGTACTATAAGGGGCTTAACAGCTTTGTGTTCCGTCAGATGAGCAGCCGTATGAACAGCAACGTGTTCGCAATGACAGTTATATGCCTTATGATGTTTATAACAATATGCGTATTATCAAGCGGACTTACAGTGCGTAATTCACTTGTACACAATATTGATATGCTATCACCAGCAGATGTGCAGATAGAGAAGGAACTTTATTCAGATGATGAGGCAGAATTGATTAAAGATTATTATAAGAGAAAAGATATTGACCTTGAAGATATTCTTAAAGATATAGTAGATGTGTATGTATACAATACAAGTGAACTTACAATTAATGATACTTTAGGAAATACAGAAGCAGCGAAGGCTGATAATCCGGATATCGCAGATAATATTGATTCATCATATTTTGATGCATATTATTCTGAAGATATTATGAAACTTAGTGATTATAACAAGGTGGCAGCTCTGTATGGTAATGAACAATACAGTCTTAGTTCTGATGAATATATAATTGTTGCAGACTTTAAGTCGATGGCAGAAGTGCGAAACAAAGCCTTAGATAAGGGAGTAAAGATTGCTTTAAATGGGAAATTGTTAAAGCCAAAATATAATCGTTGTTCGGATGGTTTTGTCCAGATGTCATCTAACCATATAAATATAGGAATTGTGGTTGTGCCAGACGAAGTACTTGAAACAATGCTTCCAACAGTTGAATATTATATTGGTAATTATAATATACCAGAGGGTGATGAACGTGAGGCAGTTGATAAAAAGATTGTAAAGATAGCGAATGGTGCTGGTAAAGAAGGTATTATAATGGATATTAATACGCTTATTTCAGTAAAAGAGAATTCAATGGGACTTGGTGCTATGATAGCATTTATAGCATTGTACATTGGACTTATATTCCTTATATCAGGAGCGGCAATACTTGCATTAAAAGAACTGTCAGAAAGTGCCGACAATCTTGGCAGATATAAGATACTTAAAAATCTTGGAACAGACAATAGCAAAATCAATCACGCAGTATTAAAGCAGACAGTGATATTCTTTGGAATACCAATGTCACTTGCAATAATACACTCAATATTCGGAATGAGGGTAAGCTATATGGTGATGGAACTGCTTGGTACGGAATATATGGTACAGTCAATAATAATGACTGGAGTGTTTATACTTTTGATATATGGAGGGTATTTTGTTATAACTTATAATAGTTGTAAGAATATGATAAAAAATATTTGATTGGGCAATTGGGAGAGAGGAATGTAGGTTGTGAGGGATTGGGGAGAGCTGGCACAGGCAACGGCGACACGCTTGCGCTTAAGTGTCGCTCGCAACGGTACTAAAGTGCTAAAGGACAGCACTTAAGTGCCGGCGGCTCCCCATCGTCTTCTTATGCTTGTGCCAGCTCTCCCCAATCTCAATCTACTTTATTGGCAGGAATGAGAGAGTTTACTTCTTTGCCAGTAAATATTGTTAAATAAATATAAACATATTGACAGAACTATAGTTAAATGATAATATGCGAAATGCAAATGATTTGCAAATTTAATGCAAATTACAATGCATTTCGCATTTTTTATAAAAAGGGAAGCCATTAAAGTAAATTAGCAATTAATGCCCTCCCTCACAAGAAAGGAGCCGTACACAATGCCTAAAACATACCACACCAAAGCTACCCAGGAAATCGAACAATATCTTTCACTCCAGAAAGACAAGAGCTTCTGCGTGGCTGACGTATATCATTACCTTGAAAGCAACAATGTAGATGTAAACCAGTCAACAGTGTACCGTACGCTCGACAGAATGACAGATAATGGAGTGCTTGTGCGTTTTAAGACAGCAAGCAGTGGTAATTATTATTATAGAATATCAGATGAGCATAATAATTGTGATGCACATCTTCATATGCAGTGCCGTAAGTGTGGAAAGGTTATGCACCTTGACTGTGCATTTATGGACGAAATAAGAAAAAATCTTATGAAACAATATGGATTTACACTTGAATGTAATGGCTCAACTTTAAGCGGTCTTTGCAGGAATTGCAAAGAGGAGCAGGGTTAGAATGGAGTAAAGATAATATGCAGAATAAGCATTTTAATATAGATATAAAAATGACAGGAAAAAGAATAAAAGCATTATTTATGAGTACTGTTCTTCTGATTGGTACATTTTCAATGCTGTTATTAACAGGCTGTTCATCAGATACAGGGTATGATGATGACAGGATAAGTATTGTGTGTACAACATTCCCACAGTACGACTGGCTAAGTCAGATAATAGGTGATAATTCCGATAAATTCAGACTGACACTTCTTATTAATGGTGGAGTGGATTTACACAGTTACCAGCCTTCAGCTAAGGATATGACTAAGATTTCATCAGCAGACGTGTTTGTGTATGTCGGAGGTGAGTCTGATGCGTGGGTTCTTGATGCGGTAAGGGAAACTAAGAACAAAGAAATGATAAAAGTCAATATGATGGAGCTTATAAGCGACAGGACTAAAGAGGAAGAGGTAATAGAAGGTATGCAGGAGAGCCGTTTCCAGTTCAGGCATACACACACACATTCCCATAGTGCAGACGACCACAGTGATGACCACGCAGATGAGCACAGCGATGACCATACAGCAGATGACCACGCAGATGAATATACGGCAGGTGACCACAGCGGTGACCATAGCGAAGATAATTACGCAGACGACCACAGTTTGGAGGCAGGGCACAGTCACACAGACGAGGATATTGAATATGACGAGCATATATGGCTTTCATTAAAAAATGCGGCTGTATTAACACAGTATCTTGCGGATATAGTCAAGGATTTGGATAAAGATAATTCGCAGTTATACCAGGATAACGCTGATGCGTATATAAATAAGCTTGCTGGACTTGACAGTGATTATGAAAATGTATGTGAGAATTCAAGGCTTAAGACAGTTATATTTGGCGACAGATTTCCATTCAGGTATCTTGTTGATGATTACGGAATTGATTATTATGCCGCATTTGCAGGCTGTTCAGCAGAAACAGAGGCAAGTTTTAAGACAGTTACATTCCTTTCTGGCAAGATAGACGAGATAGGAACAGGAAGCATACTTGTAATTGATGGTTCCGATAAAAGAATAGCTAACACTATTAAGGGCAATACAAGCCAGAAGAATCAGCAGATACTTACTATGGATTCAATGCAGTCGGCAGGGACAGATGATGCAGATTATACATATCTGAATGTTATGAGTAATAACCTTGTCGTATTAAAACAGGCTTTACAATAGATTTTAATGTCAGACGTGAACGATAATTTTTGTGTTTATTATGCTTATAAGAGAATGTTTATCAATAACAATTGATAAATAGGAATTGAGAAAGGAAAAGAAAATGTCATATATAGAATGTGAGAATTTGGCTTTGGGATATGAGGGCAAGGCAGTTGTATCAGGTCTTAATTTCAAGGTCAATAAAGGTGATTATTTATGTGTGCTTGGTGAAAATGGAGCTGGAAAAAGTACACTTATAAAGACACTGCTTAACCTTATAGATAAAGTATCAGGAAGGATAGAATATGGTGATGGCCTTAAGGATTATGAGATAGGTTATCTTCCACAGCAGACAGTTGTACAGAAGGATTTTCCGGCTACTGTATGGGAAGTTGTTCTGTCAGGAACACTTGCAGGAAGCGGATTTAAGCCATTTTACGGAAAGAAAGAGAAAAGTCTTGCAATTGAGAAGATGAGAGAGCTTGATATTACAGACCTTAAGAAAAAATGTTACCGCAATCTTTCAGGCGGACAACAGCAGAGGGTCTTACTTGCAAGAGCACTCTGTGCAACTTCCAAGGTAATACTTTTAGATGAGCCTGTTACAGGTTTAGACCCTAAGGTGACAGCAGAATTTTACGAGCTATTAAAGAAGCTTAACGATAAAGGAATAACAGTAATTATGGTGTCCCACGACCTTCAGTCGGTATCATATGCGACACATATTCTTTATCTCGACAGTAAAGACAGCTTTTATGGTACTAAGAAAGAATTTATGCAAAGCGACAAAGCCAATGTATTTGGACAGATGGAAGGAGATGAGGAGTAATGAGTGGCTTTATACAGGAATTTCAGTTTTATATGTCATATCCATTTGTAAGATATGCGCTTATCGTAGGCGTGCTTATCTCTTTATGCTCATCACTTCTTGGCGTGACACTTGTGTTAAAGAGATTTTCCTTCATAGGAGATGGCTTGTCACACGTTGCATTTGGTGCACTTGCAATAGCTACAGTGTTAAAGATTGCTAATGTAAATATATTCATTATGCCTGTAACAATAGTGTGTGCGATATTGCTTCTTAGAACAGGAACTAACACGAAATTAAAGGGTGATGCAGCAATAGCTATGCTTTCAGTAGGCTCAATGGCAGTTGGTTACCTTATATTAAATGTGTTCTCAGTATCCTCAAATGTATCAGGAGATGTGTGTTCCACACTTTTTGGTTCGACATCAATCCTTACACTTACAGGCTCAGAAGTTATTATGTGTGTAATAGCCTCACTTGTAGTCGTTGCATTTTTTATAATATTTTATAACAGAATATTCTCAGTGACATTTGATGAGAATTTTACACGCTCAATGGGCAAAAATACTAATGTATACAATCTTATGATAGCAGTTATAACAGCAGTAATAATCGTGCTTGCAATGAACCTCGTAGGCTCACTGCTTATAACAGCCCTCTTAGTATTTCCGGCCTTGTCAGCGATGAGAGTAATGACAAGCTTCAAATCAGTTATAATATACTCAGCAATCCTTTCAGTATTTGGGGCAGTATTTGGAATAATAATATCAATATTTACCTCAACTCCAGTAGGTTCGACAATCGTAACGATATATATTCTCATTTTCATAATTAACTGCATAATTGGAAGAATTCTGAGAATATGATATAATGAGCACAAAAGAAAAAAATCAGCATACAATTAAATATAATACAGATATTAAACAGTGAGTAGCATTTTGCATAAATCCGACTGATGTCAGATTGGCTATCTCACTGCTTTTTTGTTTTTATTAGAATATTTTTATTGGAATTAATTCAGGAGGTGTTTATGAAAGATACTTATTCCAAAATAAAAGATAATTATAATTGCCCATTTAATCTTATAGATGACCTGATAGGTGGAAAGTGGAAGCTTAGGATAGTTGCACACATAATAAATGGCGACAACAGATTTTCTATATTACAGAAAAAAATTGATGATATAACACCAAAGGTATTGATGTCACAGTTAAAGGAGTTAGAGGCAAGCGGACTTATTAACAGAAATGTAATAAAGGAAATGCCGCCAAAGATAGTAGTATATGAAATCAATAAGGAATATAGCGATATTGTTGATATAGTTGATAATTTAGAACAATTTGCTAAAGGTTATAGTAATAGAAATGATATAGCAACTGAGAATATAAGGTATGAAAAATAGAGCTCAAAGTTACAAAAAAGTAAGTTATAGACATACTAAATTAGTATGTAATATAATTTGCTGGTCGCAAGTTAGCAATAACTAACAAAAGTAAGGAAAGGAGGAACTATGGGTTGAAAAAGTACTGTACAGAAATTATTCTTGCAATAATTCTGCTTGCATTATCATTAATATCTATATTTGTTGGTGTTATTGATATAGATATCAAAGATTTATTAACAAATGATAATAATGCATTGATGATATTTGTTGTTTCAAGATTACCTAGATTGTTAGCAATTATATGTACAGGTATGGGAATGAGTGTTGCAGGACTTATAATGCAGCAGCTATGTATGAACAAGTTTGTATCGCCAACAACAGGAGCAACGATTTCATCAGCACAGCTTGGAATTCTTCTGGCATTATTATTTATTCCTAATTCAACATTATGGCAGAGAGCGGGTTTTGCTTTTGTAACGGCTATTCTTGGTACCTGGGTATTTGTCTGGTTTATTCAGAAAGTTCAATATAAAGATGTGGTAATGGTTCCTCTCGTTGGAATTATGTTTGGTAACGTTATAGGCGGTATAACTAATTTCCTTGCATATAAGTATGAAATGACACAGGCGTTATCCACTTGGCTTGTTGGACATTTTTCATTAGTACTTAAAGGAAGATATGAAATAGTCTATATGGTTGTGCCTCTTATTATATTAGCATTTGTATTTGCTAATCATTTTAATATAGTTGGTATGGGAAAAGATTTTTCTAAAAATCTTGGTGTTCCATATGATATTGTGTTGTTTGGAGGACTTACAATTGCCGCAATGATAACGGCTTCTGTTGTTGTTGTCGTTGGTTCAATTTCTTACATAGGCTTAATTGTTCCTAATATAGTGGCAATGTTTAAGGGTGACAAAATAAGAGGAACGCTTATTGATACCGCTTTATTTGGTGCAATATTTGTTCTGGTCTGCGATATGATTGGCAGAATTGTGATTAAACCATATGAATTACCAATTGAGCTGATTGTTGGAATATTAGGAAGCATTATATTTATAGGAATGCTTTTATACAGATTAAGATATGGAAGAAAAGCAATTGATATAAAGAAAATTTTATTTAAAGATACGAATGGAGCAGGTTATGAACAAAAGAGCTTATAGAAAAAATATTATAAAGCTTATTGTTATTGCATTAATAGCCATTATTATTGTTGCGGCATTTCTTTTTATAGGTGTTAAGTTTCATAATCATAAACTTCTAAGATATGCAATGAAATTAAGAATACCTAAAGTGATTGCGATGATAATAACAGCATTTGCAATAGGAGCGGCAACGATAATATTTCAGTCTGTTATTAATAATACAATTGTTACACCGTGTCTATTGGGAATGAATGCCTTATACACACTTATACATACATCAGTTGTCTTTGTGTTAGGTTCAGGAAGTATATTATTTACCAATGATAATCTTAGTTTTCTTGTAGACCTTGTACTTATGGGAATTATAGCGACTGTTGTATATAGCTGGCTTTTTAAGATGACAGGACATAATGTGCTGTATGTATTGCTTGTTGGAACAGTATTGACTTCATTTTTCTCAAGTATCCAGAGTACATTGACAAGGGTTATGGACCCTAATGAATATGACACGCTTCTGACTTCACTTGTAGCAAGCTTTAGTAATATTAATTCAGAGATAATTATATTTTCGGTGATTATACTTGCACTTATAGGTGTGATTTTTAGAAAAGAACTTGCACTGCTTGATGTAATAACTCTTGGAAAAGAACAGGCAATTAACCTGGGTGTTGATTATGACAGATGTATAAGAAGATTGTTACTGGCTGTAACTTTGTGTATAGCAGTTGCAACAGCTATGGTTGGCCCGATATCATTTCTGGGGCTGATTATTGCTAATATTTCAAGACAACTGTTAAAAACATACAGGCATACACAGCTTATAGCTGGTGCGGCGTTGATGGGTGTAATAGCACTTATTGGAGGACAGTTTATAGTTGAAAGAGTGTTTGTGTATTCTATTCCAATAAGTGTATTTATAACAGTTGCAGGTGGTATATATTTTCTATATTTAATATTAAAGGGAAGCAGGCATAATTCATAAAATAATTTGAAGGGAATTACAGTTATGCAGATTAGCCATATTATTAAAAAATATGATGAAAAGACAGTTGTCAATGATGTGAGCTTTTCACTTCCAAAAGGGAAGGTGACATCGCTGATTGGACCCAATGGTGCAGGCAAGTCAACTGTTATGAGTATAATATCAAGACTTATTGCACCGGATAATGGTTCAGTTGTTATAGAAAAGAAAGATATAAACAAATGGAATAGCAAGGAATTATCAAAGCATCTGGCAATACTTACACAGACTAATAATATCCAGATGAAGCTTACTGTAGAAGAACTTGTTGCATTTGGAAGATTTCCTCATTCAGGAGGAAGACTTAATAGTAAAGATAAGGAAATGATTGACAAAGCTATTGACTATATGGAATTAGAAACTTTCAGGGAAAGATTTATAGACGAACTTTCAGGCGGACAAAGGCAGAGAGCATATATAGCTATGGTTATAGCACAGGACACAGAATATGTTCTTTTAGATGAGCCGACTAATAATCTCGATATCTATCACGCAAGTAATCTTATGAAGATAGTAAGAAGATTATGTGATGAACTTGGAAAAACAGTAATACTTGTATTGCACGAGATTAATTATGCGGCATTTTATTCTGATTATATATGTGCATTTAAAGACGGAAAGATTGCTTCATTTGGTACAGTTGAAGAAGTTATAACTAAGGAAAACTTATCTTCTATATATAATGTAGAATTTGAGATTATGCAGATTAAGGGCAAACCATTGTCTATATATTATTAAATTTATTAAATAATGGCAGGATGTCAAAAGTGGAATTTTCCATTCACTTTTATTACTGGTATTGGTTTAGTAATGTATACGGCTTGGGATATATTATAATTTAAAGAAAGGATGAAGTGGCAGTAAGCCACAAAGGTAAAATATGAAAAAACATTTTAAGAAATTATTATTAATGGCACTTATGGCAGTAATGGCAGTAGGACTTATAGCGTGTGGTACTGATAAGTCTGATAATGAAAGTACTAAAGAAGAAAAGACAAGCGTGACAATCACTTCGCTTGATGCTTCAAAGAATGAAATTGAATTAGAAGTTCCTTATAATCCTAAGAGAATAGCAATTCTTGACCTTGCATCTTTAGATATTATAGATGAACTTGGCGTAGGTGACAGAGTAGTAGGAATGGCATCAACAAGTATTGATTACCTTGAAAAATATTCAAATGATGCATCAATTAAAAATCTTGGAACAATAAAAGAGGCTGATTTAGAAGCAGTTATGGAGTGTGAACCAGATATTATATTTATTGGTGGACGTTTATCAAAGAGCTATGATGCTTTAAGTGAAATAGCACCAGTAGTATATCTTGCAACAGATACTAATGAGGGACTTGTAAATAGCGTATCTAAAAATGCAAAGACAATAGCTTCAATATTCGGAATGGAAGATAAAGTTGATTCACTTATGTCTGATTTTGGAGCAAGAATAGATGCAATAAAGAAGATATCATCAGGAAAGACAGCATTAGTAGGTATGACAACAAGCGGAAGCTTTAATCTTCTTGGAAATGATGGAAGATGCTCTTTAATAGGTGTAGAAGCAGGCTTTAACAATCTTACAGCCGCAGGCTCAACATCAACACACGGCAATGAATCTTCATTTGAAACAGTAGTACAGCAGAATCCTGATTATATATTTGTTATGGACAGAGATAGCGCAATATCAACAGCAGGTGCTAAGACTGCTAAAGAAATAGTGGAAAATGAACTTGTAAAGACAACAGATGCCTACAAAAACAACCATATAATATATCTTGAACATTCAAATGTATGGTACACAGCCGAAGGTGGAATACAGGCATTAGACATAATGCTTACAGACCTTGAAAAAGGCTTAAAATAAATAGCTGGAATAAATAAATTCAAGTATTGAAATGATAAAAAAATAATAATGAAAACCTAAAAAGAGTTTGTGCTAGATTGCCACCCGTACCAGTAGACAGGTGACATATCAAACACAAACTCCTTTTTTAATTAAAAATCTATCCACATAAAAACTGATATGGTATACTTATGAACAGGAAACAATTATAAGGAGACCACGAAAATGATATCAATCACCTTATGTATGATAGTAAAAAATGAACAGTCAATATTAGAACGCTGTCTTATTTCATACGCAGGAACTTATGATGAATTAATAATAGTGGACACTGGTTCGACTGATTCAACCAAAGATATAGCACATAAATACACAGATAAAGTATATGATTATAAATGGTGTGACGATTTTGCCGCTGCCAGAAATTACGCATTTTCATTAGCTTCCTGCGATTATATATTCAGTGCAGATGCAGATGAGATATTAGATGAACGCAATAATCAGGCATTAAAAGACCTGAAATCAATGCTTCTTCCAGAGATAGATATAGTACAGATGTATTATGTTAATGATAATGACTATAACTCTGTGTACAATGTACACAGAGAATTAAGGCCAAAGCTTTTTAAGAGGTTAAGGCCTTTCGTATGGACATCACCAATTCATGAAACAGTAAGGCTTACACCTGTGGTATATGACAGTGATATAGAGATACTGCACAGACCAGTATCAGACCACAGCAGGAGGGATTTCTCTACATATATTAAAGCATTTGCCAGGGGAACACAGTTGGAGGACTATGTTATAACTATGTTATGCAAGGAGCTTTATATTTCTGGTTCAGATAAAGATTTTATGGATTTTAAAGATATATTTGCCGATATTCTTATTAATGAGAACAGAAGTGACGACATTCGACAGGAAGTGAACTGTGTACTTGTTAAAATATACCGCATAGCAGGTGATATGGGAGAATTCTTTAAGCTTGCTTTAAGGTGTGTTGCTGATAATCCAAGCTCAGAGATATGTTATGAACTTGGCAATTATTATTATGATATAAATGACTATGCAGAAGCGGCAATGTGGTATTATAATGCAATATATGAAACTTCAAGCGTATTAGATATTACAAGCGGAGGTAATAAGCCTTTGTATGCTCTTAGCAGATGTTATGACAAGCTTTCAGAAACATCAGAAGATATAGAACAGATAGCACAGTTCAGACAGATGGCGGAAGATTATAAGTATCAGGCAGAGCAATGGAAGCTTCCTGATGAGATAGTTTAAGAATGGAGATAAAGATGCACAACGAAAAGGATAATAATTCAAAAGGCACAGCAAATACAAGAACTAAGCTGTCCCCAATTGCAATTGTACTTATTGTAATAGCTGTAATTGCTCTTTTTTCAGTTATTATAGCAGGAGCTGTAAGTTCTAATAATAAGAAAAGTGGGGATAATACTGTTGGAATGACATTGACAGAGAAGAATTTGAAACCACAGAATAATTCATCTAACAACAGTGTAGCTGACAGGTCACTTACTAAGGTTGAGATATTAATGGATGATACAGCTGTTGTTGTCGGCACAACATTTAAAGCAGCTGCAGTTGTAGAGCCGGAGAATACTGATAAGGCACTTGTGTGGTCAAGCAGTAATGAGGATATTATGAAGGTTGATTCAGATGGTGTTGTAACTGTTAATAATGTAGGTGTTGCGGCACTTACAGCGACAGTAGGAGATGTGTCAGATGCCGTAGCTATTGAGGGAATAAAGAGTGTATCAGCAGGTTCAGCCAATGGATATGTTGTATACACAGGTAATGGAAGCATTACGGGTTCTAATTCATCTAACAGCAGCTCATCAGGGACTTCTAATAGTGGCACATCAGGCAGAACGGGCTACTCATATAACAGTGAGGCAGGAAGCTATGATGATGGTAACAGCAGTGGTACAGATAATGGTAGTTCTGACGGAGGCTATATTGCAGATGATTCATCTAATAATTCAGATGGGTCTTATAACAATAATTCAGGCAATACCTCTAACAATTCAGGCTCTAATTCATCGAATACCAATAGCACTAACACAGGAAGCAGCAGTTCATCAACTGGAAACAGTGACGGAATGAAGAGTACAGATCTGCCAGACATACTTGGTAATCAGGGATTTACAAGAGAACATTCTAATGTATACATATATACAGAAAATGATACTTATTATGGAGAAATAATAATACAGCCAGAAGTTTCTATTATATATATCAAGCAGAGAAGCGGTGGTTTTGACAGCAAGATTAATAGTGTATTAAGTGAGCTTCTCCCATCAGAATATAGTCAGGTATGGAGCAATTATCTTTCTGCTTCAAGTGACAGAACATTTACTGCTGAGGGAAGAAAAGTAAGAATTGTAACAGCAGTAGGCGGAGGACATTCGCAAATTGTAATATACAATTAATGTCAAATATGCTATATTTAATAAAATGCTGTTATATAACCAATAGCATATTTATGAAATGAATAATGAGGTGAAAGTTGTGCTTAATGAGAATAAAGTTAAGATGATGACTAAGATGGCTATATATGAAAAGAACGAGGGCAGGAAAATGCTTCGTACAGCGAAATATTTCAAAGGTGATTTCATTGCTTTCGGTATTTTAAAGACATTAATAACTACAACATTTGCATTTATGATAGTTGCAATTATGTATGTATTATGCAATGCAGAGGGACTTGTTGAGAATATTAATTCAATGGACTATCTTGCATTTGGCAGGAGAGTGGCAATATACTATATAGGAATGTTAGTTATATTTACAGTAATAGCAGCTGTTGTATATAATGTCCAGTATGAACGTTCAAGAAAAGGTCTTAAGAAATATTTTTCAAGACTTAATAAGCTTGAAAGATTTTATAACAGCCAGAAGAAAAGAAAGTAAATATGGAGGATATAATGGCGGTTTTATTAGAACTCAAAGAGAATTTTAAAAGATTTTACAACAAATATGATATATATATTGTACCGGTGGCTAAGTTTATAGCAGCATTGGTTTCATTTCTTATGCTTAATGCCTCTATCGGCTATATGGATAAGCTTAATAGTCCTATAATAGCAGTATTAGTATCGGTTATATGTGCATTTCTGCCTAATGGCTTTACAATAGTAATGCTTTCGATATTTATGATTGCACACTTGTATGCAATATCAGTAGAATTTGCACTTATTGCATTGTGCGTAGTGCTTCTTATGTATCTGTTATATTTCAGATTTACACCAAAGCTTGGATATCTGCTAATATTAACAGTAATTATGTGTGGTTTTAAGATACCTTATGTTATACCGGTTGCTGTAGGTTTATGCTCATCATTTCTTGCGGCAATACCTGTAAGCTTTGGTGTAATAATTTATTATATAATTAATACAGCCAGTGCTTACGAAGCAGCAGTTACTAACAAATCTTTAACAGAGAGTATGTTACAGGTTTCTTATTTAATAGAAAGTCTTGTTAAGGACAAGCAGATGATAGTGTTAATTGCAGCACTTGCAGTTACAGTAATTGTTGTATACATAATAAGAAGACTTAAGATTGACTATGCATGGGGTTACGCTATAGGAATAGGAAGTGTATTACAGTTCATAATTCTTGTTGTATGCGAGATTGTATTTAAGACTGAATTTAATATAGTTCTTATTGTAATCGGAGTTATATTAGGTGCACTTGCAGGTTATATCTGTAATGTTATGTTCTTTGCAGTTGATTTCAGAAGAACAGAGTATGTACAGTATGAAGATGACGAATACTATTATTATGTAAAGGCTGTGCCTAAGATTAATGTAGCAGGTGAGGATGTAAAGGTTAAGCAGATTAATGCAAGAAAGACCAGAAAAGCCTCAGATATAAGTGATGTAAGACAGGCTAAATCAACAACTGCTGCCACAGAAGAAGACGAAGATATGATATTTTTTGATAAATAATAGTATGTTTATCATATAGAAATTAAAAGGGTGGTGAGAATGTGACTACATCAGGTAATCTGTTGCAGAATTATTTTTCAAGATTATATATACCAAGGATTACATGGACAGATATTATAGAGATAATTATTATTGCGGTTGTTCTTTATAATATTCTGTTATGGATAATGAATACTAAAGCGTGGGCTTTGCTTAAAGGAATTATAGTAGTAGGTTTATTCGCGGTAGTTGCATATCTGCTTAACTTAAAGACTATATTGTGGATAGCAGGAAAGACGATAAGTGTTGGAATTATAGCACTTGTTATTATATTCCAGCCTGAATTAAGAAGGGCGTTAGAGCAGTTAGGAAGGAAGAAATTTGTTCTTAATTTCCTGAATTTTGGTGATAACAGCAATAAAGATGAGCGTTTTAGTGTTAAGACAGCTGACGAAATTGTTGATGCGTGCTACAGGATGGGAGCGGTAAGGACAGGTGCATTGATAGTTATAGAACAGGATATGCTTCTGGAAGAGTATATAAAGACAGGAATACCTGTAGATGGTATTGTCACAAGCCAGCTTCTTATTAATATATTTGAGCATAATACACCGCTTCACGATGGTGCAGTTATAGTTAGGGGTAACAGGGTTGTTGCAGCTACCTGTTATCTTCCACTTACAGATAATGTTAATCTTAGCAAGGCTTTAGGAACAAGACACCGTGCCGGAGTCGGAATAAGCGAAGCTACAGACAGTATGACAATTATTGTATCAGAGGAAACGGGTAAGGTTTCCGTAGCTTTTGGTGGTGAATTAATACACGATATTGATGCAGATTCTTTAAAGAATAAACTGGAATATATCCGTAGAAAGAATATAGATGTTAAGTCTTTCAGGATATGGAGAGGCAGGTTGAAGCATGAAAGAGAAGATATTTAAGAATTTCAGCCTGAAGTTATTATCCGCTGTATTTGCAGTTGTTCTATGGACAGTTATTGTTAATATATATGACCCTAACACGAGTTATACATTCAGTAATATAACTGTACAGCTTATTAATACACAGAGCCTTACAGACAAAGATTACAGTTATGAAGTTGTTGATGGCGGCAAGATTTCAGTTACAGTAAGCGGTCCAAAGAGTGTCGTAACAGACCTTAAGACAAGTGATATAAGTGCAACCGCAGATTTGAGTAAGGTTACTGCATTTACAGATTATGTAGATATACAGGTTCAGGTAATTAAAGATGGACAGGTTCTTAATAATGTAGAGGCTGTTCCAAGAACATCAGCACTTAAGCTAAGCATAGAGAACAGGGATACCAAGACTTTGTCATTAGATGTTAACACGACAGGTTCTACAGCTTCAGGATATACGGTTGCTTCGACAAGTTCATCACCAACATATATCAAAGTTACAGGTCCTACATCTTTACTTGAGAGTGTAGCAGCATTATCAGTAAATGTAGATGTATCAGGTGCTAAGGAAGACATAAGCACAAGTGCAGATGTTAAGATGTTAGATGAAGATGGTAATGAAATAGTAAATGATGCACTTGAACTGTCATGTACTAAAGCAGATATCAATGTTGATATAGCAAGAATGAAGACGGTGTCAATAACAGCAAAGACAAGTGGAACGCCGGCAGACGGATATATTATAACAGATACAATATTAAGCCAGGCATCTGCGGTTATAACAGGTTCAGATGATTTGCTGGGTAAAGTAGATACAATAACAATTCCATCGCAGAATATTAATGCTGATGGATTGAGTGCTGATAAGACATATACTTTCAGATTATCAGATTATGTTCCATCAGGAATTAAATTTGTATCTGACAGCAGTCTTACTGTTACAGTTAAGATAGCACAGAAGGCTACAAAGCAGATAAGTCTTTCAGCTTCAGAGATAACACTTAATAATATACAGACAGGGTTTAATGCACAGGTAATGCAGGGTATTACATTTACTGTAACAGGTAATGATAATGTGTTATCGGCTGTCAGTGCATCAGATGTAAAGGCAGGCATTGACCTTAAGAATCTTGGGGCAGGAACTCATAATGTCACAGTGGCGTTATCACTGCCTGATGGAATAACTGTAGTAGGTAATGTTACTGTTAATGTTACAATAACGGCAATACAGCAGGAAACAACTACAGAGAGTACCAAAGCGACAGAAAGCACTACATCGGCGACAAGGTAATTTGTTAAGAACTGCCATTTAAGGAGGGATTATAATGGTAAAGGAGAATATAATTGTCACAAGCCAGCTTGGAATACATCTTCGTCCAGCGGGTGCTATGTGTGATGCGGCAATTAAATTTGATTCTAATATATCATTTGAATATGCAGAGGGTAAGACAGCCAATGCAAAGAGTGTAATATCAATACTTGCATCAGGTGTTAAATGTGGAGATGAGATAACTTTAATAGCTGATGGAAGTGATGAAGAAGAAGCGTTAAAGACAGTATCAGAAAAGTTTAAAGAAGCTCTTAAAGATTGATTTAATCTACGGATTGAATTATAATTAAATAAAATGATGTAGCAATACGTGTACATCAGTCAGGGAAAAATACCATTTTCCCCGACATTATTAAATAACAAGGAAAGAGGTACAGAGTATGGGTTATATGGAAGTTTATAAGTCTTGGTGTGACAATATGTATTTTGATGAAGCAACAAGAGATGAACTTAAGTCGATCGCTAATGATGAGAAGGAGATTGAAGACAGATTTTACAAAGATCTTGAATTCGGAACAGGAGGCTTAAGAGGTGTAATTGGCAATGGTACTAATAGAATGAACATTTACACTGTAAGAAAGGCAACACAGGGACTTGCTAACTTTATTATTAAGGAAGGTGCAGCAGACAGAGGTGTAGCTATTGCATTTGACTCAAGAAGAATGTCACCTGAATTTGCTGATGAAGCAGCACTTTGTCTTAATGCTAACGGAATTAAGGCATATATATTCCCTTCACTTCGTCCAACACCAGAATTATCATTTGCATTAAGAGACCTTAACTGCATAGCTGGTATTGTAGTAACAGCAAGCCACAACCCACCAGAATACAACGGATATAAGGTGTACTGGGAAGATGGTGCACAGATTACAGCACCTAAGGATTCACAGATTATATCAGAAGTTAAGGCTGTAACAGATTACAATACAGTTAAGACTATGGATAAAGATGAAGCTAAGGCTTGCGGTCTTTACAATGTGATCGGATACGATATGGATGACAGATATATGGCCGCATTAAAGAAGATGAGTATTAATGGAGATATCATTAAGAAAGTAGCGGATGATATTAAGATTGTATACACACCATTCCATGGTACAGGTAATATTCCAGTAAGAAGAGTTCTTAAGGAATTAGGCTTTAAGCACGTATATGTTGTTCCAGAACAGGAAAAGCCAGACCCAGATTTTACAACGCTTGAATATCCTAACCCAGAAGATCCTAAGGCATTCACATTAGCATTAAAGCTTGCTAAGGAAGTTGATGCAGATATCGTTCTTGCAACAGATCCGGATGCTGACAGACTTGGTGTATATTCTAAGGATACTAAGACAGGTGAATACCAGTCATTTACAGGTAATATGTCTGCTATGCTTATTGCAGAATATATCCTTTCACAAAGACAGGAAAAGGGACTTCTTCATAAGAACGGAGCATTTGTTAAGACAATAGTTTCAACTAATATGGCTGACAGCATTGCTAAGGAATATAACCTTAAGCTTATTGAAGTTCTTACAGGCTTTAAGTTCATCGGTGAGCAGATTAAGTTCTTTGAACAGCAGGGTACATATGAATATGAATTTGGTTTTGAGGAAAGCTATGGCTGTCTTGTAGGAACACACGCAAGAGATAAGGATGCTATCGTTGCAGTTATGGCACTTTGTGAAGCAGCAGCTTACTATAAGAATAAAGGTCTTACTTTATGGGATCAGATGATTAACATCTATGAGAAGTATGGCTACTATAAAGAAGGACAGGTTGCTATCACAATGAAGGGTGCTGAGGGTGCTGGAAAGATTGCTAAGATGATGGATGACCTTAGAAATAATACACCATCTAAGATTGGTAACTGGACAGTTCTTGAAGCAAGAGATTATAAGAAGGACGAATGTGTCAATATGGTTACAGGCGATAAGCATAGCACAGGACTTCCTGACTCTAATGTACTTTATTATGATTTATCAGATAATGCATGGTGCTGTGCAAGACCATCTGGTACAGAGCCTAAGATTAAGTTCTATATGGGCGTTAAGGGCAGCAGCATAGAAGATGCAGCAGCTAAAGAAGAAGCTTTAAAGAAAGCTGTTATGGAGCTTGTTGGGCAGTAATCAGTAAGTATTATTTGATGGATATGTTTTACATAGCATAATTATATAAGTTCAGATTTTCTTAACAAGTAATACACAATATGAACACATTTCGTGAATATACTAACAGTATCAACAACGAAATGTGTTCATTTTTTCGTTGAAATGACATAAGTAAGGAGTGTTTGGATATGTATAATAATGAAGATAACGATTATATGAACAATAATTCTGATAATAATTCTAGGAATTATGAGAATGTAGAGCCTGATAATAATCAGAGTACAGGAACAACTGGATATACAACATACAGCCATAACACAGGTTATAATCAGAACAGTGCAGGTGGTGCTGGTATGAATAATGGACAGAACCAGTATTCTAACGGAAGTAATAATTATGGCTATAATGGTTATGGATATAATCAGGGTGGTATGAATAATTCACAGTATGGTGCTAATACATCATACAATAGCACAGGAACTAATGCCGGATATAATAACACAGCATATAATAATGGTGCTAATACAGGCTTTCATAATGCATCAGATAACAGTAATTCAACCTATAGATATTCATATGTTAATAATAATATAGGCAGTGATCAGAATAATTCTTATAGGAATGCACAGAGAGCGGCTAAGCAGGCTAAGAAGGAAGCAAGAAAGAAGTCATTTAACAATTGGTTTTCTAAGAATTCCACGGCTAAGAAGTATATAAGTGGTGTGCTTGCAGCAGTGGTATTTGGTGTTGTAGCTGGTTCAGCAATGTATGGAACTTATCATATTGAGAAGAAATATTTAGGTGGTAATGATACTAAGAACTATACAATTTCAACTGTGACAAGCAATATTGATAAAGTTACAAGCGATGATATTAATGCTAATGGAGATACTAATCTTTCACAATATTCATCAATGAATGTAGAAAGTGTGGCACAGGCAGCACTTCCGGCTATGGTTGCCCTTAATGGTACAACTACAGTAAGCAGTTCATCTTCAATGTATGGCTGGGGACAGCAGCAGTACGAGGCTTCAACAAGTGGAACTGGTATTATTGTTGGTAAGAATGATACAGAGCTTCTTATTGTAACTAATGCACATGTTGTAGATAATGTATCCAACTTAAAATGTGTATTTGTGGATGACCAGTCAGTAAGTGCAACGGTAAAGGGTTCTAAGTCAGATCAGGATATAGCAGTAGTTGCTGTATCATTATCAGATATTCCGTCTGACACAATAAGTAAAATAGCTATTGCAGAACTTGCAGATTCTGATACAATTGCAGTAGGCCAGCAGGTAGTGGCAATTGGTAATGCACTTGGAGAAGGACAGTCAGTTACTAATGGTATTATAAGTGCCCTTGACAGATCAATAACAGTTAACAATGTTACATTTTCAGGACTTATAATGACTAACGCAGCTATTAACTCAGGTAATAGTGGTGGAGCACTTCTTAATGCAAGCGGCAAGGTAATTGCTATTAACTTTGCTAAGACATCATCAGATGGTGTTGAGGGTATGGCATATTCAATACCTGTATCTAATGTTAAGGAACTTATAAGCTCACTTATGAGCAAGCAGACAAGACAGAAGGTAGATTCAGATAATGCTGGATATCTTGGTATTGCTGCTATAGATATAACAAGCACATATGCTTCTATGTATGGTTACCCACAGGGTATAATGGTTCGTACAGTAGCATCTGGCTCAGCAGCAGAGAAGGCAGGACTTTCAGCTTACGATATAATTGTCGGTTTTGATGACCAGTCAATATCAACAATGTCAGGCTTACAGTCACTTCTGCAGTATTATTCAGCAGGAGAGACAGTAAAGGTTGACTACTATCATCTTGAAGGTAGTGAATATGTACTAAAGAGTGTGGAGGTTACATTAGGAAAGAAGAACTAATAAGCCTCGTAACACAGAATTGAGGATTAAATGAGTAACAACGATAATAATAATGAGAACAATACAACTGCTAACACAGATGAATACGAAAAGGTGTGTTATATATGCAGAAGGTCAGAGTCTAAGGCTGGTAAAATGATTAATATGCCAGGTGGTTTATGTGTATGTGCAGATTGTATGCAGAAGACCTTTGATACAATTAATAACAGTGATATCAATTATGATGACCTTATGAATAATATGCCTAATATGGGAATGTTCGGCGGCTTTAATATGATGGGTAATGACATTTCCAACAGGCAGAAAGTCAAGAAAAAGAAAGAAGATAATAACAAGCCTACAGATAAGGAAAAGGACGATACACTTGATTTGGCTAATCTTCCAGCACCTCATCAGATAAAGGCAATGTTAGATGAATATGTAATAGGTCAGGACTATGCCAAGAAGGTTATGTCAGTTGCTGTATACAATCATTATAAGAGAGTTGCCACAGGAACTATGGACGATATTGAGATTGAAAAGTCTAATATGCTTATGATAGGACCTACAGGAAGCGGAAAGACTTATCTTGTAAAGACACTGGCAAGACTTTTAAAAGTACCTCTTGCAATTACAGATGCTACTTCACTTACCGAAGCTGGCTATATAGGTGATGATATAGAGAGCGTTGTATCAAAGCTTTTACAGGCAGCAGATAATGACGTGGAGAAGGCAGAAAGAGGCATTATATTTATTGATGAGATAGATAAGATTGCCAAGAAGAAAGAAACAAGAAGCCGTGATGTAAGCGGTGAATCTGTACAGCAGGGAATGTTAAAGCTTCTTGAGGGAAGTGATATAGAAGTTCCAGTAGGTGCTACAAGCAAAAATGCTATGGTTCCGCAGGTTACAGTTAACACACGCAACATATTATTTATATGCGGTGGTGCATTTCCAGACCTTGAGAATATAATAAAGGCAAGACTTAATAAGCAGTCATCAATAGGTTTTAACTCAGACCTTAAAGATAAATATGATAATGACAAGAATATATTATCAAAGGTTGAATTAGAGGATTTAAGGGAATTTGGTATGATTCCTGAATTCTTAGGACGACTTCCTATAGTATTCTCTTTAGAGGGTCTTACAGAGGATATGCTTGTTAAGATTATGAAAGAGCCTAAGAATGCAATACTTAAGCAGTATCAGAAGTTATTAGAACTTGATGAGGTTAAGCTTGAATTTGATGATGATGCTTTAAGACAGATTGCAAAGAAAGCTATGGAAAAAGATACAGGAGCAAGAGCATTAAGGTCTATAATAGAAGAATATATGCTTGATATAATGTATGAAATTCCTAAAGATGATAATATCGGAAGTGTCACAATAACAGCAGATTACATTGAGAAGAAGGGCACACCGCTTATTATGATGCGTGGACAGGAAAGACTTCCAATGAATAATGCAGAAGCTTAATGCTGTCAGTTTCACAAGCCATTATGCACAAGATATTCTGCTGATGTTATTTTGCAGAAGTTATTATGTATATGTCAGTATGTCAGTATATTAGTATTATTATAAAATATTAATCATATAATGTCCTTAAAGATTATCTTTAAGGACATTTTTTATGCCTTTATGCAGTGAAATGATAACAGATGAGGATATATATGATTATATAGTTGTCAATCTTCCGGGAATTAATAAGATGCTTCAAAGCAACCCTGATGTATGTATACAGAAGGTTGATGACCAATGGCTTGTTGCACATAGCAGGCTTCCGGATGACAGGGATTTTAATATAAGTGACTTGGGATATTATACAATTCCCAAGTTGTATGGGCTTATGGATACATCAAGCATTGATGCGGTAAATGCCACCAACATAACAAGCCAGCCTTTTTTAAATTCAAAAGGGCAGGGTGTTATCGTGGGGATAATAGACACAGGAATTGATTATCTTAGTGAGAACTTCTGTGATACGGCTGGTAATACGCGTATTATGGCTATATGGGATCAGACCCTTGAGTACAGGCAGAATTTATATGTTAATTATGGTCGTATATATGAACAGGCAGAGATTAATACAGCACTTGAAGCATACCGCAATGGACTAAATCCTTACGATTATGTGGGAACAACCGATATTACAGGGCACGGAACATTTATGGCTGGAGTAATTGCTTCAAGAAAAATTGATGATTACATAGGTGTTGCACCAGAGGCAAGCATAGTATGTGTAAAATTAAAAAATGCAAAGAAATATTTAAGAGATTACTTCTACATAAGGGATGATGCAGTGTGTTTTGAGGAAACGGATATTATGCTTGCCGCAAGATTTCTAAAGGATTATGCAGGGTTAAAGAAAATGCCTCTTGTCATATATATGGGACTGGGTAGTGGTCTGGGCTCAAGAACAGGCGGAAGTCCTTTATCAAATGTTCTTGATTCACTTACAATGCACGTTAATACATGTGTTGTTGTTCCTGCTGGCAATGAGGCAGTCAAAAGGACACATTTTAGCGGTTACGCTTCTGTTGTTCCTGAATATAAGGAAATGGAGATAAATGTTGAGAGGCGTGGAAAAGGCTTTGTGCTTGAAATATGGGCAAAAAGTCTTGATGTACTGTCGGTATCAATAATATCACCGACAGGCGAGATTATTCCAAGAATACCAGCAAGGATAGGCTCAAGTACACAATATTCATTTCTTTTGGAGAATTCAAGGATATATGTTGATTACCAGATTACAGAAACTGTTGCAGGGCAGGAAGTTATATTTATGAGATTTGAACGTCCGGCAGAGGGACTGTGGAAGATAGATGTATATAGTCTTACTAATCTTCCTGGATATTTTAATGCGTGGATAACTTTAAAAGAGCTTATGGACTGTGATGCCTATTTTCTTAATTCAGATGCTGATGTAACGCTTGTAGAGCCTGCCAGCGGTTTAAGGCTTATTACTGTTGGTGCATATAATCATAATACCAACGGAAGCGACGTGAACAGCAGCAGGGGTTATACGGCGGATAACAGGGTTAAGCCTGATATAGCAGCACCAGGAGTTAATGTGTATGGTGTTGGAGGCGTAAGAGGCTATACAGTTAGATCAGGAACAAGCATTGCTGCGGCACACGTTGCAGGGGCAGCGGCATTATTTTTTAGCTGGGGAGTTACTAACAATAACAGATCAGTTATAAGTAATAGCGAGATTAAGTCATATATAATAAGGGGAGCAGACCGACCGGGGGATATTGCTTATCCAAATGTTGAATATGGCTATGGCAGATTGAATATAGCAGGTGCATTTGACCAGATGAGGATAAGTTAATAAAAGCTTAAGGCTTAGCTTATTGTAATTATTAAGTACATATGATAAAGTGATTATGTATGCGGATATATTGTCAGGAATTGCAGGGTGATGTAATAGTGAAGCAATTAATTGGCATATGTAAGGGAAGTATCCCCGACACCTATATAAGAATTATAAAGGACAGGTATTTAACAATGAAATATAAAGCGATTGCACTCGATCTTGACGGAACACTCACAGACCATAATAAGAAGCTTCCGGAGGCTAATAAGGAGGCTGTATGGGCTGCAATTGATAAAGATGTTACAGTTATATTGGCTTCGGGACGTCCATTATTTGGGATAACACCGATAGCAGATGAGCTTGAGTTAGATAAGAGAGGCGGATATATATTAGCTTACAATGGTGGTGAGATAATTAACTGCCTGAATGGAGATGTAATTGTAAGCCACGAGCTTCCAAGGCAGTGTATAGACGATATATGTGATTATGCAAGAGCTAATGATGTGTATGCACTTACATATTCGGACGGAAAGATAGCAGCAGAGAGTGATGATGATGAGTATGTGTTAAAAGAAGCATTTTGCAATAATACAACAATAATTAAGACAGATGATTTAAAGAAATATGTAGATTATCCAGTTAATAAGTTCCTTGTTGTAGGAAGACACGATAAGCTTGTGCCAGTGCAGGAAGCTTTATTAGAGCATTATTCTGACGTGCTTGATGCATTTTATTCAGAAGATTATTTCCTTGAGGTAGTACCAAAGGGGGTTGCCAAAGATAAATCATTACAGCAGTTATTAGGTAAGCTGTCTATCAAAGAAGATGAGCTTATAGCCTGTGGAGATGGAATGAATGATATACCAATGTTAAAGATAGCAGGTGTTGCGGCTGTTATGGATAATGCGTATGAAGAAGTGAAAAAGTATGCAGACTATATCGCACCATCTAATGATGAATCGGGAGTTGCCGATATAATTAAAAGATTTATATTAAATGCTTAGAGTGATTAAGTGATAAATAATTATGGAGATTGACAATGGGAAGAGATAATGTTCAGAATGAAGAAATAGAAATTGATATTGGACATATTTTATCTATATTATGGGATAAGATAATGGTTATTATTGCAACAGGCATAATAGTGGGACTTGGTGCATTTCTTGTGGCAAAGTTTTTTATAACACCACAGTATGAGTCAGAAACCAAGCTGTATGTATTAAACAGAGCTAACGACAGTGCGACTACTTTATCAGATGTCCAGTTATCTACACAGCTTACGAAAGATTATAAGATACTTGTAACAAGTGCTCCGGTTATGAATGAAGTTATCAAGGAATTAAAGCTTGATATGAAAGCCTCACAGCTTGCTTCAAGCATATCTGTTGATACACCTTCGGATACACGTGTATTGCAGATAACAGTTGTTAGTGATGATCCTTATCAGGCTAAGAAGATAGCTGACTGCGTGGCTAAAGTATCATCACAGAAGATATGTGATATTATGAAGATTGAACAGGTAAATGTTATTGAGGAAGGCTCATTATCAGAGATACCAGCATTTGCTGTTGTCCAGAAATGGACAATTATAGGTGCTCTTGCAGGTATTGTGCTGTCAGCGGCGGTTATAGTAATAAAGTCAATGTTAGATGATACTGTAAAGACTACAGAAGATGTGGAGAAATATTTTGACCTCAGTACACTTGCAGTTATTCCAATTTCAGAAGAAATGGATGATGGCTTGCCAAAGAACAAGAAAAAGAGCAGGAAGAACAAAAAGAACAAGAATAAAAAGTAAAAGTCAGGTGAAAAGATAATATGCAGACTATCAATATAGAACGATTAAGAAAGCTTGATTACAGGGCTAATGAGGCATATAAGAATTTAAGAACGAATATCCAGCTTTGCGGTTCGGATATCAAGGTTATTATGCTCACAAGTACGACACCGGGAGAAGGTAAATCTACTGTATCATTTAATCTTGCGGTATCACTTGCAGAAGCAGGCAAGAAGGTTATATTTATTGATGCGGATTTAAGGAAGTCGGTGCTTGTAGGACGTTATAAGATTAATACGTCTGTTAAGGGACTTACACATTTCTTATCAGGAATTAATAAATTTGAAGAAGTTATGTATGCAACTAATGTTGAGAATTTTAATGTAGTATTTTCTGGTCCGGTGCCACCTAATCCTACAGAGCTTCTTGGCAATAAGGTGTTTAAGACACTTATAAAAGTATTAAGGGATTTGTATGATTATATAATAATTGATACACCACCTATAGGAAGTGTAATAGACAGTGCCATAGTGGCACAGGAGTGTGACGGAGTTGCCTATGTAATGGCGGCTAATGATGTAAGCTACAAATACGCCCAGAAGGGTCTGGAGCAGATTAAAAAGACAGACTGCAAGCTTCTTGGAGTGGTACTTAATAAGGTCGATATGGACGATAACAAATACTATGGTAAGTATTATGGCAAATACTATGGCAAGTATGGAGAACATGCCAATAAATAGGTGGCTGGTTATGTCGTAAATAACATATAATATTATAAACAGCTAATTGACATATTAACTTAATAACTATTTAAAAGGTCAAAAAGGCTTCGCATTACGATATACATAATGTGAAGCCTTTTTCTAATACTTGATAGTATTTTGTTAATAGTGTTTTATTAATAGTATTTTGAGCAATATTTTATAGTTAATTAGCTGCAGCCTGATTAGCATTGGAATTGCTATCTGCCTGGGCAGGGGCGGCAGCCGCCTGTGTAGGAGCTGTTGTAGCTTCTGTCTTATTGCCGTTACTGCCGGTATTATTGCTGTTATTATTATTATTACTGTTATTGTTATTACTGTTGTTGTTGTTACTGTTGTTGTTGTTATTGTTATTGCTATTGTTATCAGGAGCAGGGGTCTGTGTAGGAGCTGCTGTAGTTGTTGCTGCTTCTGTAGGTGCGGCAGTTGCTTTAGTTGTAGTCTGCTGCTGCTTAGTTGTTGATGAACTCTTAGTTGATGTGGCAGCAGAAGTTTCTTCTTTGTTAGTGCTTGATGATTTTGAAGTATTAGGTAAAGACATCAAACCAGTTGGGTTAGAAACCTTGCTGATCTCTTCGTCATAATATTCCTGTGCATCGAATATATCACCATTAATTATCTTCTTGGCAAGCTGTTTGGCAATATCAACATCAGCCTGATAAAGAAGTGATACAGAACGATAAGAACCGAAATGCTGGCATAGTCTGCTGTCAGGTTCTGCACCTGTGCTGTATGTCTGTATATTCCATGAACGGCTGTTGGCAAGCTGCCCTTTTACAAGTGATGTAATATCTGATACAGGCATATTAGTGTAGAGCATATCACCGACAGAATCAAGTAATGCACTGTACTTTGCAAGTATTGCAGGTGATGTAAGCTTATTGATAATAGCTGTAAGGGCTGCAAGCTGGTTACGGCCTCTCTGGTAATCACCATCTAAGAAAGCATTTCTTTCACGGCAGAAAGCTAAGGTCTGTTCACCATTACATTCATTATCACCTATTACATAGTGATATCTTGTTGGAGCTGCCTCAAGTCCATTGACAAAGTCAACAGATGAATTGATGGTTACACCACCAAGTGCATCTACAATTGTCTCGCAGCCGGTAAAGTTAATCTTAACATAGTAATCAATATTAAGGTCATACAGATTCTGAAGGTTTAGTATAGAACCCTCTATACCCCATTGTCCGGCGTGTGTAAGCTTATCATAGCCCTGAGCACCCGTACCAGGATTAGTAAGGTTGATATAGGCATCTCTTGGAGTAGTGATAAGAAGCACTTGTCTTGTTATTGGGTGGATGACACATAAAATGTTGACATCGCTTCGTCCTGTTGAAAGTATCTTGCCTTCTTCGTCATTACCTGATATATATATTACAAAAGGTTCTTCGTTGACCTTTTTGTCAGACTCGCTCAATTCAACAGTTCTCTTAAGCTCAATAGTTCCTACAATTCTTATTGAGTTAAGGAATTCTTCATATTCCTCATCAAATGATGACAATGTGTTGTCATTAATAAGCATAGCCTGAATATCAGTTCCAGCCTCTAATGCAGGAATGATATCTTCCCAGGTTGTATATTCCCTGGTTTTGATGTCAGCGTTGTTATTAAAGTTAATCTTCTGTATGGCATCCTGATTATCATCAGCATCTACAGTAGAATTATAACCAAATGTATAAGATAGAGTATCAGAAAGTGACTGTGCTTTATCTTTCTTTAATACAACTACATCAACTACATCTGTAATCTCCTGTATGTTATTACCATTACTGCTTATCTTATCAAGAGTTGTATCAACCTTTGATGTGAAAAGGAATGTATATAAAAGTACAGCGGATAAAAGTACAGATATTACTTTTCCTATAATATGTGTCTTAGTAAACTGTGATAGGAAGTCGTATATTGCCACAAGCACAAGAACGGCATCAATAGCTGCTATATACTTGAGTGGAAGAATATCAAGTTTGTAAAGCTTCAATAGTGTCAATACAGTGAATATAAGCTGAACAACAACGAGTGCGATACCAATAACTGTCGCCCATGCTCTTAGCTTGTGCTTCTTCTCACTCTGGGAAAGAGTGCTCCCCTTTTTGAAGATATATTGCATATCTTCTCTGGTCTTGTCAAAGAATCCTGACATAATGTTATCTCCTGTTAATATTCATAGAATAAATGTATAAGTCAAGCTAAAAAATGTGAAATATATTCAATTAAAAGCTTAACATAACAAAAATACTATAACATATTACTAAAAAAAAATAAATAAATAGAGTATTAAATATAGAAAAATGTAAAAATACGCCTGTATGCAGTATACAAACATATTGACATTATATGTTTTGCTTAATAATATTAAGAAAATAAAGTGAAAAATTAAAGATAAACCTAATTAAACTTAATAATATTCATTTTTGTTCAATTTAATTATGTGAAACACATAAAAAACTTGCATAAATTAAGTGAAATTAATATAATATCACTTGGGTAACGTACTAAAGCGTACGAATATTAAATCAAAGGAGTTAAACGATTATGGGATATGTTGATGAAGTATTAGAATTAGTTTCTAAGAAGAATGCAGATCAGCCAGAATTCTTACAGGCTGTAACAGAGGTTCTTAATACATTAAGACCAGTTGTTGATGCTAACGAGGAGCTTTACAGAAGCAATGCAATTCTTGAAAGAATTACAGAACCTGACAGAGTATTAATGTTCCGTGTACCTTGGGTAGATGACAAGGGACAGGTACAGGTAAACAGAGGTTTCAGAGTACAGTTCAACAACGCTATCGGACCTTACAAGGGTGGTTTAAGATTACATCCATCTGTTAACTTAGGAATTATCAAGTTCTTAGGTTTCGAGCAGGTATTCAAGAACTCACTTACAAGCCTTCCAATCGGTGGTGGTAAAGGTGGTTCTGATTTCGATCCTAAGGGCAAGTCAGATAGAGAGATTATGGCATTCTGCCAGAGCTTTATGACAGAGCTTTGCAAATATATCGGTGCTGATGTCGATGTTCCTGCTGGTGATATCGGAACAGGCGCAAGAGAAATCGGTTTTATGTTTGGCCAGTACAAGAGAATAAGAGGTACATACGAAGGTGTACTTACAGGTAAGGGTCTTTCATATGGTGGTTCACTTGCTAGAACAGAAGCTACAGGATATGGTCTTCTTTACATCACAGAAGAACTTATGAAGTGCCACGGTGATTCACTTGAAGGCAAGACAATCGCTGTTTCAGGTGCTGGTAATGTTGCTATCTATGCTATCCAGAAGGCACAGCAGCTTGGTGCTAAGGTTGTTACATGCTCTGATTCAACAGGCTGGATATATGATCCAGAAGGAATCGATGTAGAACTCTTAAGAGAAGTTAAGGAAGTTAAGAGAGCAAGACTTACAGAATATGCTGCTGCAAGAAAGTCTGCTGAATACCACGAGAAGAAGAATGGTGAGCACGGTGTATGGTCAGTTAAGTGTGATATCGCTCTTCCTTGTGCTACACAGAACGAACTTGACCTTGAAGATGCTAAGCAGTTAGTAGCTAACGGCGTTAAGGCTGTTTGCGAAGGTGCTAATATGCCTACAACTCTTGAAGCTACAGAATACTTCCAGAACAACGGCGTAATGTTCATCTGTGGTAAGGCTGCCAACGCTGGTGGTGTTGCTACTTCAGCTCTTGAAATGAGCCAGAATAGTGAAAGACTCAGCTGGACATTTGAAGAAGTTGACGCTAAGCTTAAGAACATCATGGTTAATATCTACCACAACATCGATGATGCTGCTAAGAGATATGGTATGGAAGGCAACTATGTAGCTGGTGCTAATATCGCTGGTTTCGAGAAGGTTGTTAACGCTATGCTCGCTCAGGGTGTATACTAATTATCCCATAATTATAACGAATTAATATATGAGGGCTGCCGCTTAGGTGCAATGTTATTAAGTTGACATTGGGCTTATGCGGCGGCTCTTTTTGTGTAATAGGAAATTCCGATAGAATGAAAGCTTTTTAATAAATATCACATTGTATTTTGTCTGCATAACTTATATAATTAAACATTAAGATGTAGGTGCCAGATAGTATTCTGCCCATTAATGATCTATCAGGGAGAAAATGGTATTTTTCTAAAAAAATATGACAAAACACTTGGAGAGGAGTATTAATGTCAGATTTATACAGTATTCTTAATAATTTAACAGATGATGATATAAGGCTGCAACTTGCATTTTTTGATAGTGTGACAATAGGAAATGCAGCGAAGGAGACAGGTTCACGTATCATATCCGGACTTGCAGATATGGCGAATTCATTTGCAGAGATATTCAGCAGTAAGTTAAAAGTCGAATATGATTATAAGAAAGTGTCAGATATGGTGGAAGCCAAATATATGCAGCTTAAGACAGCGGACAGGACACATTTAATGTCAATGTTAGAACTTAAACTGCTTGAGATAGCAGGAGCACAGGGAAGCATAGATGTCAGCACAGTGGCAGGGAGGGATAAGCTTTTAATGCTTGCTGTTAATGCGGCAGGAGCAGGATATTCCATTAACCAGTACATAGCACCAGCCCATAAAATGCAGATTATAAGTGACAAATATAACGAGGCATTTATGGATAATCTGTACCAGAGCATTAAGAATATAACACCTGACCAGTTCAGGGAGTGGTCAGCCATTATGGATAAAGCAATTGCCAGTGCAGATATTGAGATGAAGAGGGTAGTACATAAAGAACTTATGCCGGACGCATTTAATGGAATGGGTGTGTTAAAGAGCTTAAGAAAGCAGAAGACACAGGAGAAGCTAAGACTTGTTATAGAGTGTTTTGGAGTTGAAGCATTTGATTATAAGACAGTAGAGATAAAGACTATGTATCAGGCAATTAGAACCTTCAATAAGGTATCTTCGCTACAGCTTGCAAGAATGATTAATATAGCTGTAAGAAGGTACAATAAGCCGTTATATGCTAAAGATGAACTTATGCCTTCCTATGTGGCAGAAGATGATAAGGCAAAGCTTGAGCAGGATATGGAATATGCAGCACTTATCAATCAGGTAAAAGAGATAGATGGTGAAACAGACAAGCTTATAAAAGAACTTGAAGGAATAGAAAAAAAGCAGGCAGATGCAGAGGAAAAGCTTGAAAAAGCCAAAGAACATTTAGATGAGGTGGACAAAGAATTCTCAGAGCTTGAAGCTAAGAAGAACGAATATATGAGTGGTTCGCATACCGAGCAGGAAACTAAAAGCTACTATGCAAGGGTTAATGAGGTTAAAAGACAGTTAGACAGGGCATCAGAAGAAGCTGGTGTAAGGGAGAGAAAAAATCAGGAACTTCTTAACCAGATATATCTTACTAAAGAGAAAATGGAGATGACAAAGAGCCAGACCGAGACTTATCATAATAAGCTTGATGAGCAGACGAATGAAAGAAAGCAGAATTTACAGCGTCTCTGGAGTGCTTATTATTATAAATTCAGATTTAGTGATGATATATTTACAGAGCTTGTAAAGAACTACGACAGAAAGCATATCGTAGTTATCGAGGAAATGCTTAAGGAAATGCACGACAGCAGTGATTACAGCATATATCTTGATGGTGATAAGCTTAATGTGTATACAGGCGGCAGGAAACCGATAGTGTTCATATATGAGAATGGAGTGTTTAATGGAATATTCAGAGATAAAAGCGTTTCTTAATGATACGCCGCAGTATGGTGAAACTACAGGAGTAGAAAGGGCTGGGAAGCTTTTAGAGCTTCTTGGAAATCCTGATAAGAATTTAAAGATAATACATATATCAGGAACTAACGGCAAGGGTTCAGTGTGTTCTTATATAGATGATATTTTAAAAAAGTCAGGATATAAGACAGGTCTGTTTACATCACCCCATCTTGTGACAATAAGGGAACGCATACAGGTTGACGGTGAACTTATATCAAGAGAAGATTTTACACAGTACTTTAATAAGGTGTATGAAACAGTCAGGGCGAATAATCTTAAGCTTGCATATTTTGACTTTTTTTTCGGTGCGGCTATGTTATATTTTGATAAATGCAAGGTCGATTATGTAGTGTTAGAAACAGGGCTTGGCGGAAGCCTTGATGCGACTAATGCAGTACATAATCCACTGTGCTGTGTAATTACGACAATAAGCCTTGAACATACAGCAATACTGGGAGATACGATTAAGAAAATAGCAGAGCAGAAAGCAGGAATAATAAAGCAGGGCGTGCCTGTTGTATATGCAGATGACAATGAGGCTTCTGGTGTGATAGAGGATATTGCACACAGCAAGAACAGCTATTGTTACGGAGTATCACCACAGCAATATCAAATAATTAAAAACTTTAATGGCTGTATTGATTTTTCACTGCATAATGAGTATTATATTAATAATTGCTTAAGATTGGCTACTCCTGCAATATATCAGGTGGAAAATGTGTCAATAGCAATTACAGTATGCAGGCTTTTAAAGCATTTATATCATATTGATATTAAAGACAGTGCCATAGTAGATTCGGCAGGGAGCCACATATGGCAGGGCAGAATGGAGAAGCTTACGGATAACATATATGTTGACGGTGCACATAATCCTCAGGGAATACAGAGTTTTGTTAATTCGGTTAACGGAATGTATGCTGACAGCACTGATAAAGCGGCATTATTATTCTCAGTTGTAAGTGATAAGAATTTTGAACAGATGATAAGCATACTGTGCGGCTGTAAGGTATTTGCACGAATAGCGATTACTGTGACAGGCGGCATAAGGCACTTGGATAAGGAATACATAAGTGCGGCATTTAAAAGACATACAGATATTGAAGTGGAAGTGTATGATAGTGCGAAAGAGGCGGTTCTTGCATTAAAGAATGAGCCGATGGTGTTTGGTACAGGTTCACTTTATCTTGTAGCAGATATAAGGAAAGTTTTGGAATAATATAAAGATTGGAGAATAGATATGTTAGATTTTGATGAGGAAATCCAGAAGTTCCAGCCAAGTCTGGAAGTTGAGGATGCAGAAGATGCAATATACAAGAATGATGTACCAGATATAACAGATTTAATTAACAAGATTATCGAAGGAAAGAGTGAGAAGTAATTATGAGATGTTACAAATGTGGCTGTGTCCTTTCAGCAAATGACACATGTGCCAAGTGTGGTACAGATGTCTCTATATACAAAAAGACTGCCAGGGTTTCAGATATATATTACAACAAAGGTCTTGAGAAAGCCCGTGTGAGGGATTTATCAGGAGCAATAGAAACTTTAAAAGTAAGTCTTATGATTAACAAATATAATATTAATGCAAGAAATCTTCTCGGACTTATATATTGTGAGATGGGAGAAGTGGTTGAGGCATTATCACAGTGGGTAATGAGCAAGAACCTTGCCCCGGACGATAATGTTGCAGAGAGTTATATAAAGAAAATCCAGTCTAATCAGAATAAGTTTGAATCAGTTACTAATGCTATTAAGAAATATAACGTATCGCTTCAGTATGCCAAGGATAAGAATACAGATATGGCAGTAATACAGTTAAAGAAGATTGTTATATCTAATCCGCATTTTATAAAGGCACATCTGTTGCTTGCGCTTATATATATTAAAGATAATGAATATCAAAGAGCAAGAAAGCTCCTGAATTCAGTGCTTAAGATAGACAGGAATAATACTCTTGCAAGTAAGTACCTTGAACAGATAAACCAGAGCCAGAATATTAAAGATAATGATATATCTGGAAGCTTCTTACCTAAGAAGAAGGTAAAGGAAGAAGAAAGCAAGCCTCTTAATGGTAATGATGTAATACTTCCAAGGTCATCATACAAAGAACCAAGCAATGGTGCTATTACAATAGTCAATGTTCTTGTAGGTGTTGTGATTGGTGCGGCACTTATATGGTTCTTAGTAATGCCATCAAGATACAAGGGTATAACAGAAGATTATAACAGAAGTCTGGCAGAATACAGTGAACAGCTTTCATCAGGCAATGTAGAGCTTAACAGTATGGAAAGTGAATTAAAGACTGTAAAGGCAGAGAAAGAATCACTTGAACAGCAGTTAAGTGAACTTAATGGAACTGGCGGTGGCAATAAGCTTTTAATATCAGTTATTGAGTCTGCTAATGCTTATATAGCCAATAAAAGGACAGAAGCTGCTGAGAAGCTTATTGACGTTGATGTAAGTGCACTTCCATCAGACTCAGCCAAGACTTTATATAATACAATTTCGACTGCTGTTATGGCACAGGCAGCTAATGAGTTCTACAGCAAGGCTCAGACTTCATACTATAAGTCAGATTATGCTACAGCAGTTGATGATTATGTTAAGGCATTTAAGTGCGACGCCACTAAGGTAGATGCAGCTTATTATGCGGCTAAATGTTATGTCGCACTTTCACAGACAGACAATGCCAAGAAGTACTATCAGTACATTGTAAATGACTTTAAGACAAGTGGATATTATAAAGAAGCTAATGATTATGTGACATCACATTAATTACCACACGATAAATCCCTGACGGAAATTAGTCCGTCAGGGATATTTTTGCTTTATAGGAAATTGCATTTCCTATAAAGCAAAAATGCTCCGCAGGGATGCGACCCATGTGGAGATGAAGATGCACTTGCGTGCCCACATGGGCGCGCAAAGAGTCACAAAGTGACTCTTTGTTCTGTAACAGGAAATTCTGATATAATTCCCTGTTATGCTTAGCATAAGGGTGCCGATACCCTGAATAGAGGATAGGAGGATAGTTATGAGAGATGATACACAGCTTCTTAATAATGGATTAGACAGTGAATTAGACAGCTATGATACAGCAGAGGATATTAAAAGAACCGATTACATATATATGGTCAGCGGGAATAATCTTGTTATAAGCCTTAATGCAGAACTTGACCATCATCTGGCAGATGAGATGAGAGAGGTAATAGACGATATAATCGATAAAAGGGGAGTGGACAGGGTTATTATAGACTTTTCCAAGGTTGATTTTATGGATAGTGCTGGAATAGGGCTTATAATGGGAAGATATAAGAAGATACGCGATATAGGTGATATATGTGTTGTCGGAATTAATGAGAGCATTAAAAGAATACTGCTTATATCAGGACTTCATAAAATAGTAGATATATATGATAATCTGTGCGATGCCGTCAGAAAGCAGAATAAGAGGGGGATGTAAAATGCAGGAGAATAATGTAGATGTAATATTTGATGCAATATCAGAGAATGAGAGTTTTGCAAGAGTGGTTGCTGCAGCTTTTGTGACAAGATTAGACCCGACCTTAGAGGAAATATCAGATATAAAAACAGCAGTATCAGAGGCAGTTACCAACAGTATTGTGCACGGCTATGAGGGAAAAGGCGGCAAGGTATATATGACACTTTCTTTAGAGGATAGGGAGATTATTATAAAGATAAAAGATGAGGGCGTAGGAATAGAAAATGTCCATAAAGCAATGGAGCCTTTGTATACAACAAAGCCAGAGCTTGAAAGGTCAGGAATGGGCTTTTCATTTATGGAAGCATTTATGGACGAGCTTAATGTGTATTCAAGAAAAAATGTGGGTACAACTGTAATTATGAAGAAAAGAATAGGAGAAAGTAACAGGTAGAATGGATGTGTATGCTTGCGATCATACTAAAGAATTGATCATTAAAGCACACAACAATGATAAATCAGCAAGGGAGAAGCTTGTTATTGATAACAGCGGACTTGTGTGGAGCATAGTTAAAAGATTTACAGGGCGGGGTGCAGAGATGGAGGATTTGTACCAGATAGGCTGTATAGGGCTTATAAAGGCAATAGACAATTTTAATATGGACTATGATGTGAAGTTCTCAACTTATGCAGTTCCGATGATTACGGGTGAGATTAAAAGATTTCTTAGAGATGATGGCATAATAAAGATAAGCCGTAGTATTAAGGAAAATGGATACAAATGTTTTACGGCTTCCCAGAAGTTAAAGGGTATTCTTAACCGCGAGCCGACTATTGAGGAGCTGTCCAGGGAAACAGGAATAGCGACAGAGGATATAATCGTTACAATGGAGGCTGGAGACTGCGTGGAGTCAATCTATAAGACAATATACCAGAAGGATGGCAATGAGGTATGTCTTATAGATAAGTTAGAGGGCAAGGATGGCGGAAGCGACAGCATTATTGATAATATAATGATTAATGAGCTTGTGGACAGCCTGTGCGAGAGGGACAGGAAGCTTATAAGAATGAGATATTATGAGGATATGACACAGACACAGGCCGCCAGGGTATTAGGAATATCACAGGTTCAGGTATCACGTCTCGAAAAGAAAATATTAAACCGTATGCGAAGCCAGATAGATATAGAATAATATGGGCAATATTGGCAATACTTCTAACAGCATTATTTAATCAGCATAAAATGCTGTGAAATGGAGGTTACTATGTCAAAAACAGTATATTTAAAGATAAGACAGCTTACTAAAACAGACAAGCAGGATGTGTATCTGTCTGATGTGGCAGAAGTGTATGCTGAAAAAAAGCTGCTTCCTAAGATAAAAAGCATAAAGCTGGCAACATTTTACAGGACTAAAAAGGACAGGATATGTATAAGCTCAATGCAGGTTATATCAGCGATACAGCAGCTTGATGATACACTTGACGTTAATAATATAGGCGAGAGTGATTTTATAATCGATTACAGAAAGAACCAGCAGCCGGTGTGGTTATCTGTTATTCTTAAGATTATCGTGTGCATAATAATATTTATAGGAAGTGCTTATGCGATAATGGCGTATAATAATGATGTCAGCACAATAGAGATATTTGAAAAAGTATACCGGATGTCAGGTGTGGACTGGCTTATGGAATACAATGTGTGTGAGATAGCTTATGCAATAGGGTTGTTTGCCGGGATAGCAGTATTTTATGACCATTTTGCTGGAAAGAAGATGAGTAAAGCACCAACCCCTATAGAGGTGTCTATGAACCAGTATGTCAAAGATGAAAATCAGGCTATGATTGACTCTGTAGAGTGTATGCCAAGATGCGTAAGAAACAATTATCCGGGGGCAACAAAATGCTGATTAAAATATTATTTATCATACTTATCGGGTTAAGTGCCGGAGGTGTTACGGCTACAGGACTGTTCGCCCTAATATCAAGCATAGGTCTTATTAACAGATACGCAGATGTGACCAACACAACAGAATCAATAATGCTTTATGAGGAAATGATTATATTTGGTGCAGGTATTGGGAATATATGGTATATATTTGAACTGCCGATTAAGCTTGGCGTGGCAGGTGTTATATTGTATGGTGCGGTATCTGGAATATTTATAGGTACATTTTTAATATGTCTTGCAGAAACAGTCAAGGTACTGCCTATATTAGCACACAGGGTTAAGCTTAAAAAATGTCTTGGCTTTGTAGTTTTGTTTATTGCTATTGGAAAGATGGTGGGACATTTGGTATACTATTTAGTACCTTAAATACTAAACAGACAGGAAGAAATAATATGATTACGAGAAAAGAGCTTGCAAAAGCAGCTAAGAGAACATTAAAAAAGCATTTCTGGATATTGGTTGTTGTGTGTCTTATAGCAGCGTTTGTTGGAAGTGAATTTACGGAAACTTTCAGTTTCTTTAAAATGCAGATGACAGACATTAATAATACAGATACGAACGAATCACAGGGCGTTACGCTTGTTACATCAGATATTGATAACAGGACGAAAAGTGCAATGCTTGATGCAATTGTATCAGTTATTATGAACAATGAGGAACAGGGCAAAGAGCAGTCGCAGACACTTATCGACAAAGCAAAGGATAATGCAGGGGACATACTGGGGAGAACTTCGGGAATATTATCATCAGTTGTTAATAACGTATCATCAGGTGCGGTTGTATTTACTATAGTTGATGTTGTATACGGAATTACGGGTTCAAGACATCTTGTTGTTATCCTGCTTTTATGTCTGGCACTTATATTTTATTTTGGAATAAGATATGTCGTGAAAATGTCTTATGTTGTTATATCAAGAAGAATATTTCTTGAAAGCCGGACATATAAAAGTGTAGGGGTCGGCAAATTTATGTTTCTTATGAGAGTAAAAAGGTGGATGCGTGTAGCCTTTACAATGTTAGTTAAAGACTTGTATACCATATTATGGTCGCTTACAATAGCAGGGGCTTTTATTAAGCCGCTGTCATATATGCTTGTGCCATATATAATAGCCGAAAATCCAGACATAAAGGCTAATGATGCAATAACCTTATCAAGAAGAATGATGAACGGCTATAAGTGGAAATGTTTCTGCTACCAGTTATCATTTATTGGCTGGAATATATTAAGCTTTATATCTATGGGTCTTGTGGGGGTATTATATTCCAATCCATATAAGACAGCATTTTTTACAGAATTGTATGTTCTTATAAGAGAAAATGCTATTAAGAATAATATAGAAGGCGTGGAAATGCTAAGCGATGTATATCTGTATGAGCGGGCAGACGAAGAAGAATTGCAGGCAGCTTACGCAGACATATATCTATATATGAATGAAGACTCTCCAGAGGAAAGATTTGATGATAATATTATGAAATCTGACATCAGGTATTTCAGGAGATTAAGAAAGTTTCTTGCTGACTGGTTCGGCGTAATTCTTTTTAATACGAGTGAGGAAAAGAAGTTCGAGGATGCCAAGGCGGAACAGATAAAAGCTGACAGATGTAAACAGGAGATACTTGGTAATATGTATCCTTCAAGGCTGTTTACATTAAAGGAGCATAGAGCTAATTTTGAAAGTACGGTATATATGCGTAATTACTCAATTCCATCGCTTATACTTATATTCTTTGTAATGTCATTTATAGGGTGGTTCTGGGAAGTTTCATCACACTTAATGCTGTATCATTCATTTGCTAACAGAGGCGTGCTCCACGGTCCCTGGCTTCCAATATACGGAGTTGGCGGTCTTTTGATACTTCTGCTTCTTAAAAAGTTCAGGGAAAAGCCGGCTGTTGAGTTCGTGCTGGCGATTATTCTGTGTGGAGTTGTTGAGTATTTTACAGGACTTGTGCTGGAACTTACACATAACGGACAGAAGTGGTGGGACTACACAGGATTTTTCCTTAATCTTCACGGGCGTATATGTGCGGAAGGCCTGTTAGCCTTTGGTATTGGTGGAATGGCTATAGTGTATTTTGTAGCACCATTGCTTGATAATTATTTCAGAAAGATAAAGCTTCAGATTATTATACCATTATGTGTGGCACTTATGATGATATTTGTTGCAGACCAGTTGTATACAAAGAAGCACCCTAATGTGGGCGAGGGAATAACATGCCTTAACATATATGATATGTATTATTATTTATGAATAATTCTTAAGTTTATGGTAATGCTAATAGAAACATATGTTAATAGTAATATAATGCAATAAGACAGGTGGAATATATGATTATTAATATCAACATATGTCACTAATAAAGCATATGTAGGAATGAGGATTATTATGGTTCAGGATGTTGAAAAAAGAAATAAAAGCTATAACCAGTATGTTGAAAATGTCACGAAAAAGGCGGGGTGTGTATACAACTGCTTTAAGGCATTTATAACAGGTGGAATTATATGTACAATAGGCCAGCTTATTATGAATTTTATGAAGATGACAGGAATGACAGCAGATGATGCAGCAAGTTATACAACGCTTATACTTGTTGCTTTAAGTGTTATATTTACAGGCTTTGGAATATATCCGCTTATCACGTCTTTTGGAGGAGCTGGTGCACTTGTTCCGATTACAGGATTTGCGAACAGTATAGCTTCTCCTGCGATTGAATATAAGAAAGAGGGACAGGTATTTGGTATTGGCTGTAAAATATTTACGATAGCAGGACCGGTTATATTGTATGGAATATTTTTCAGCTGGATTATAGGTCTGATATACTGGATAATAAGTCTTATGTGATTAACTATTTGGAGGTACTAAGGAAATGGCAATGACCGAATTAGAACAGCATTATAATAAATTCAATGAGGAGAAACGTCTGGATTCACGTCACGGAAGGGTTGAATTTATAACATCTATGAAATATATCCATAACTGCCTTGATGATATTAAGGCGGCTATGGATATTGCCAGTGATATAAAGATACTTGATATAGGTGCAGGAACAGGAAGATACAGCGTTCCATTATCTGAGGAAGGGTACGATGTCACTGCGGTGGAACTAGTAAAGCATAATCTTGGACTTCTAAAGGCTAAGAATTCAAATGTCAAGGCATATCAGGGCAATGCACTTAAGCTTAAGCGTTTTGAAGATAATACATTTGATATGGCACTGCTTTTTGGACCTATGTACCATTTGTTTACATTTGAGGATAAGCTTAAGGCACTTAATGAAGCAAAGAGAGTTGTCAAGCCGGGTGGAATTATACTTGTGGCATATCTTATGAATGAATATAGTGTTATTACATATGCGTTTAAAGAAGGACATATTAATGAATGTCTTAATGGGAACAGACTGACAGAGGATTATCACACTGTATCAAGTGAGGAGAACCTCTATGATTATATGAGAATAGAAGATATTAACAGTCTTAATGAGGCGGCAGGACTTGAGAGAATTAAAATATTATCACCAGACGGACCGGCTAACTATATAAGACCATATCTTAATAAGCTTACAGAAGAAGAATTCGCAGAATTCGTGAAGTATCATCTTGCAACGTGCGAAAGACAGGATTTAATCGGAGCGGCAGCACATACACTTGATATATTAAGAGTTAAGTAATTTTAACTGGATACATTAGTGAGTGGCAGAATTTACTTTTGACACTCACATGATAATATTAATATAGAATAATTAACGGATAATGCTGGGGAAATAATACAGTAATGAATAAATTACCTGATAAAGCAGATACTACCTATTGATGATTGATTATTAATAAATATTAAGAGGTAGCGTATGATTGCAGGTAAACAGAGCATTAAATTTGATAATAATGTATACATCAAAGCAGGAGCTACAGTGGCGGGAACTAAGGAAAAGAAAGGACCGCTGGGCTGCTGCTTTGATGTCGTTTCGCAAGATGATTTATTCGGTGGTGAAAGCTGGGAGGATGCAGAGAGCAGGATACAGAGCCTTGCATTTGAGAAGCTGTTAGAAAAGACAGGAATGATGCCAGATGACATAAGATATATATATGCAGGTGACTTATTAGGTCAGCTTATAGCGACATCTTTTGGCTTAAAGACGTATGATGTGCCGCTTTTTGGACTTTATGGTGCGTGTTCAACTATGGGCGAGTCATTATCGCTTGCGGCTATGTGTGTTAATGCTGGTTTCGCAGATAATGTGGCGGCGATAGCTTCAAGCCATTTTGCAAGTGCTGAGAAGCAGTTCAGATTTCCATTATTATATGGCAACCAGAGGCCAATGAGTTCAACGTGGACAGTTACAGGTGCAGGAGCATATCTTGTATCTAATTCGCCAGTAATAACAAAATGTGATGGAGATGTATGCCGGATTGTTGATAACGGCTATGCAAATGTAATTATATCGGGTATAACTACAGGAAAAATAGTTGATTATGGTGTTAAGGACTCTATGAATATGGGAGCTTGTATGGCACCTGCAGCGGCAGACCTTATAGAAGCCAACTATAAGGATTTTGAAGTGACTAAAGGGTATTACGATATGATTATAACCGGTGACTTGGGGTATACAGGTAAAGAGATACTTCTTACACTTCTTAAAGAGAAAGGAATAGACATAAGTGATATATACACGGACTGCGGAATAGAAGTATTTGATAAAAATGAGCAGGATACCCAGTCAGGTGGAAGTGGTTGTGGGTGCAGTGCGATAGTTCTTGATACTCTTGTATTGGACAAGTTAAGAAAACGTGAATTAAAAAGGGTATTATTTGTTCCAACAGGGGCATTGTTATCGCAGGTAAGCTTTAATGAAGGTAAGTCAATACCGGGAATAGCACACGGCGTTGTGCTTGAGGCTGTATAATGTGCATAACACAGCATTGCGGCAGATATAAGTTAAAAGTGCATAACAGGATTGTTATATGTCAGTAAAAGAAAGGAGCTGGGCGTTAAAATGGATTATTTGAAAGCATTTGTTGTAGGCGGAATTATATGCGTCCTGACACAGATTTTAATGGAAAAGACCAGGCTTATGCCAGGAAGAATAATGGTTATACTTGTAACCACGGGTACTGTTCTTGGTGCAATAGGACTTTATGAACCGCTTGTGCAGTTTGCAGGAGCGGGAGCGAGCGTTCCATTGACAGGCTTTGGAAATGTACTATGGAAGGGAATGAAAATGGCTGTTGATAACTCGGGCTTCTTGGGATTGTTCAAAGGTGGCTTTACAGCCTGCGCGGTGGGAGTGTCAGCGGCACTTGTATTCGGCTATATTGCCTCGTGGATATTCGAGCCTAAGATGAAAAAGAAATAAAATTTACAGCGATATATAAAAAGCCCCTGCTTATTAATTTATAGGGTTTGCTTATAGCACTTGCATAAAGGCTATAGGGCATTTAGGAAGGACCTTATAAATATAGTAAGCAGGGGCTTTTTTATATTGCATATCGTTATGAATATTAACGAACTAATTAACGCAATAACTAATTAAATAACTAAATAATCAGCTGGCTGACAGTTACAAGCTATTGTTACCGACAGATTAATTACTGCTTCCTGTAGTAGAAGCGGTTGTGTTCTGCTTTGCAGTTGTTGACTGCGAATTAGAAGCGTTCTGTGTGGTGGTTGTAGCTGTTGTGTTCTGCGGGGTCGTGTTCTGCTTTGCAGTTGTTGACTGGCTGTTGTTACTGTTATTGTTACTGTTATTGTTAGTAGTTGTTGATGGTGTTACAGGTGCGGCTGTTGAGTGAAGCGTACAAAGCCTGCTTAGCTTCTCATCAGTTATCGCATATTGTGCATCAGCAGTTGTATAACCAGAAGTATCCTCACCACCTAAAGTGTTAGTTGATGACTTCTTAACATAAATGTTAGTTGAAACATTAGTACAGCCTGCGTTAGCAACAAGACCTGAGTCATTACATATATTAACCTTAACGTGAGTATCACAGGTTTCTGTAGGCTGGTTGTCAGCCGCAAAATATTCAGTGATTATACAGCTTCCTCTAGGGTCAGCATCACATAAACCTTCAACAGGGAGCTTGCCTGACTTAGAGCATACAGCAACCTGTACAATATCATCTGGCTGTGTGAAGCTTCCAGTAGGAAGATTTTCGTGGATTTCCTGCATAATAGCTTTCCATATACCGGTATGGTTGACTGAGTCAACACGCTTAGAGTTATCATCATAACCTACCCATATAGAAGCAGTGTAGTAAGGTGTAAATCCACAGAACCATATATCAGTATCAAACTGTGTAGTACCAGTCTTACCAGCAACCGGCTGGTTAGATAACTTGGCTCTTGTAGCGGTACCTGAATTAACAACAGATTCCATACCGCTTGTAAGAAGCCATGCAGATGACTCTTTTAAGACTCTGTGTGTTTCTGGTATTGAGTTGTCAATAATTACATTACCTTCTCTGTCTAATACCTTAGTGTAATATATTGGCTTAGTATATGTTCCTTTGTTGGCGATTGCCGCATAGGCGGCTGTCATATCTATATTACATACACCCTTTGTCATACCACCAAGTGCAAGTGACTGCACAACATCGTGGTTTCCGTTAATTGCATTCTTGGTAGATACCAAAGTTGAAAGTCCGAACTTTTCAAGGTAGCTGAAACCAACGCTTGGTGTTATCTGTGTAAGAACCTTTACAGCAGGTACGTTCTGTGAACGTGTGAGTGCTTCACGCACTGTCATATATCCAAGATACTGTCCTTCTGTGTAGTTCTTTACAAGTCGTGCATCTGTTCCTGAATAATAGTAAGGTGCATCATCGATAGCAGAAGCAAGAGTGATAGCACCAGTATCAAGTCCTGGTCCATAAGCAACAAGCGGCTTGATAGAAGAACCCGGCTGTCTTGTTACATCATCAGTAGCTCTGTTTAAGCCTCGGTCAGTAGCCTTATCTCCACGTCCGCCGACAAGAACTTTAACATAGCCTGTTGACTGTTCTATTATAGAGAAAGAAATCTGAGGCTGTATAACAAAATAGGACTTCTCATAAGTAACAGTTCCGCCATTAGCTGTCATAGCTTCCCTGTACTGGTCAATATAGCCCTGAGCAGTAGTTTCATTTCTTAATGTAAGGCTGAAAGAAGAATCAACATTTTCTTTAAACCATTTCTCCATATTATTCTGTGAATAATATGAAAATGTTCCATCTGCCTCTTTTACTGTGAGATTATAATTAATAGTAAAATCTGTATTGGATGGATAGTAGTCTGGGTCATTAAGTATTGAATCTGCAATGTTCTGCATAGACATATCCTGAGTAGTGTATACAGATAAACCGCCAGAATATATCATACTTGTAGCCTGCTGTTTAGAATAACCCTTCTGCTGCATAAGGTCATCTATAAGCTGGTTGATAACTTCATCTACAAAATAAGAATAATTAGATGAAGAAGAAGCAGCTGATACATCAATACCTTCAAGTCTTGCATATACATCATCTGCAACAGCCTCGCTGTATTCATTAGTAGAGATGTATTCCTGCTTTAACATATTATTAAGCACGGCAAGCTGTCTTTCCTTATTATCATCAGGATTCTTCAAAGGGTTAAGTCTTGAAGGGTTCTTGGTAATAGAAGCAAGTACGGCACATTCGCTTAAAGTAAGCTCGGATACATCTTTATTAAAGTATCCGTTAGCAGCCGCCTGTACACCATAATAACCATTGCCTAGGTTAATTGTATTAAGATAGTTCTCTAAAATGCTGTCTTTGTCCATAACAGTTTCTAGCTTGATAGCAAGATATTGTTCCTGAACCTTTCTTCTAATCTTCTCCATAGTAGATTCATTGTAAGCATTAAATACATTATTCTTAAGTAACTGCTGTGTGATTGTACTGGCACCCTGTGACATCTCGCCATCGGATACAGTAATCATGGCAGCTCTCATAATACCCTGAAGGTCAATTCCGTTATGCTTGTAGAATCTTTCATCTTCAATAGCAACAAATGCGTGCTGAAGATATACTGGAATCTGGTCAAGGGAAGCGTATATTCTGTTAGCTCCGGTTGTTGCAAGCGTCTGTATTTCTTCACCATTGTTATCGTATATCTTAGTTGCGTAACCTTCGGGTGAAACATTGATTGACGATATATCAGGTGCACTCTCAATTATGCCCTGTGCAGCACCGAATATAAGGCATGAGCCGCTTATTACAACTGCAATTGCACCAACAAGAAGTAGTTTGATAAAGAAAATGTTAAACTTAGTCCTAAACTTCGTTGCTGATGAATTAAGGAGCTTTTTCTTTCGTCTTATGCCGTTTCCACCATAATTCATAATTGTAAATCCTCCATATTGTTATAAATGGTAAAACTATGATATTATTTACCAAATGCAAGGTACAAAATCCAATAAGGATTTAAAGTAATAATCCGTAACACGGATACCTTATTGTACCATAGAAATGAATGACAGGCAATCGGAGGAGTTATGAATATAATTTTAAAGAACGGCAGTGGAGAAATAGAGGAGAAGAAGTCGCGTTTCATCTGCCACATTTTCAAAATAAAAAGCGAAGAAGAAGCAGAGGAGTATATCACTGCAGTAAAGAAGAAATACTGGGATGCAAGACATAACTGCTATGCTTATGTAACAGGCGATAAGGGGCAGATACAGAGATTTAGTGATGATGGAGAACCGCAGGGGACAGCAGGAAAGCCTATGCTGGATATACTTAATTCATATGGGCTTACAGACTGCCTCTTAGTTGTAACAAGATATTTTGGCGGCGTGCTTCTTGGAACAGGTGGACTTATAAGAGCATATCAGGCGGCGGCTAAAGAAGGAATTAAGAATTCAGACGTGGCACAGGTGTGTGACGGAATAACTGCTGTCATAACGACTGATTATAACGCATATGGCAAATTGCAGTATATATGTAATGATAATAATGTGGATATCATTGATACTGACTTTGGTGCAAATGTCACAATTAAACTTGCAGCAGAAATGTCAGTTTGTGACACATTTGAAAAGAAGCTGATGGACACGTTTGCGGGCAATGTAGTTCTTAATGATAAAGAAAATGTTAAATTTTGCAGAAATATGGCTGGAAATATAATATTTTTATAACATATCGTACAATTATATGATTGTAACAAATGGACGAATTATGAACAAATAATTAACACTGGTAAATAAGCACAATTTAAGTATGGTTTTTAGATAAAAATTACATTTGATTGTTAAAGTGATGTAAAAAAATGCTAAAATTATCTTAATAATAGTGCAAAATTTACATAAAACATCTATTTTTAATAGATGTAAAATTATACAGAATGAATACATAAAGGGTGCTTTGTTAATAAATTGTTCAAAAATATAGTGTTGGAAAGCCGCATAAATACTGGGGTTCATAAAAAAATTAAAAAAAATACAAGAATTGTTAAAAATAGTCTTGTTAAAATAGTACAAAAATGGTAATATATCAATGTCAAAAAACATATTAAGTGGGGTTGCCCCACAAGAACCAATTAAGGGAGGTTTACAAGTTTATGAGAAAGACAATTAAAAAGCTTACTGCTGTAGGTTTAACTCTTACATCAGTAATGGGTCTTGTAGCATGTGGCAATAACAATGCTTCAAACGGCACAAAAGAAACTGTAGATTGGGCAAGCGTAGAAAAGCCAGGACATTTCACAATTATGGTTGATGGTACAGTTCCTACATTAGAGGAATGGGGCGAGAAGTTCGATGAACAGCTTAAGTCATTAACAGGTCTTGATTTTGAAGTTACACGTCCTGACCACAACTCATACTATGATGCAGTTGCTAACTCAATGCTTGATGCAAGTGCAATGCCAGATGTTATCATTCTTTCATCTGATTATTTAGCACTTTATGCAAGCCAGGGTCTTCTTTGGGATATGACAGATGCTTGGAATAATTCAGCAACAAAGTCTTCTGGAAGACTTATCTCAGATGCAGAGAAGATTATGAAGGCTAACTACGTAAGAGGCGTTGATGGTGAGAAGTCTCTCTACGGATTCGTTCCTGCTCGTGGTAACGGATGCGTTACATATGTAAAGGAAGCTTGGGCTACACAGGCTGGTTATTCTAAGGCAGATTTAACAAGCAAGCAGCTCTCATATGATGAGTTCTACACAATGCTTAAGAAGATGAAGGAAGCTAGAGGAGTTGATTATGTAATTTCTGCTCCAGGTTTCTATTCAAAGGAAGCACCTTATACTAACTACCTTCCAGAATTCTATCAGAATGCTCAGCTTACTTTCTACTATGACCAGGCAAAGGGTGAATATGTAGATGGTTTCTCTCAGAAGGAGATGAAGGATGCTCTTCAGAGAATTCAGAACGCTGTTAACGATGGTCTTATCAATAAGGAAACAAGCACAAAGACAACTCAGACAGCACGTAACGATTTCAAGTCATCAGATCCTAAGACAGAATCAGGTGTATTTACATACTGGGCTGGACAGTGGGCTGAGACATTAAGAGGATACTTAAAGACAGCAGGTCTTGATGATTCAATTATTCCAATGCTTCCAATTAAGGAACTTGGTTCATACGCAGAAAGACTTGCACCATCATGGTGTATCACATCTCACGCTGCTGAGACAGGTAAGGCTGAGGGAATTTTCAAGTACTTCATCGATACAATGTTAGATGGTGGAGATATCCAGACACTTTGGGAATATGGTCCTAAGGGTTACTACTATGAAGAGCAGGCTGATGGTTCATTCAAGTTCCTTCCTAAGAAGACTAACGCTAAGACACTTTACTCTAAGGCTCACCTTGACTGCAACTTAGTTCTTGCTAACTTCGTAAGCGGTAAGGATCCAGGAAAGGATGAACAGCCAGAAAATGTTACATCTTGCTCAGATATGTTCTTTGAACATTCTACACTTGTAGATTCACCTGCTATGACAGAAGAAGTTGGTAAGCTTGTTGGTGATATCAATACAGAAAGATATACAGTAATTGATAACGTTGCAAGAGGTGAATGGACAGTTGATCAGGGTATGCAGGAATACACAAAGACTGTTGGTTCTAAGGTAGAAGCAGCTCTTAAGTCATTAAATACACAGTTCGCTGGAAAGAATTAATGCTGCTTAATATGTGTTAAAAGATGTTTTAAACATCACTTTATATTTCGTGCCAGTAGACCTGGTCTTCTGGCACGAATTTTGCTTAATATAAGCAATTGTTACTATAATATTAGGAAAGAAGGGTATAAAGATGCAGTGTAAGTCTTGTGGAACAGAGCTTCCTAAGAAGGCAAAGATTTGCCCTAAGTGTGGAGCACTTAATGGTAAGCCAGCTGGTAATACTAGATATTTAGCTATTATCGGTATGGTTATTATGTTAATAGGCGGATTACTTCCATTTGCAAAGTCTAACGAAACTCTTATGGATGGTTATACACCTAAGGCATATTCATTTGGCTTTATGAATATCAGCGTCATTGCAATGTGGTACATATTTATGTTAATACTTGTTGCTGGTATTTTATTAGTCGTTGCTAAGAAAGAAAAGTTATCTATTATTACATCTGTGGCAGCTACAGCTGTTGCATTTATTTCAATGTTTGCATTCCAGTTTACTAGTGCTGATGGAAAGACTAAGACTGGTGCGTTAAAGTATGTATACCATAACATTTCAGATTTATTATCTAATGGTTATAATGGTAATTCTTATTCAGTAGGTTCAGGTGTATATGTTATAATCATCGGCCTTATAGTTGCTATTGTTGGTGTGTTCTGGGATGTCGTTAAGATATTCAAGAAAGACCTCGGTGTTGATACAAAGTATTTATCTAACACATTAAATCAGAATATTGGGCAGAAGATGTTCTACTACAGAGGATTTTATCTTATGTTCCTGCCAGTATTAGTAATGGTATTATTATTCTTCTACTGGCCAATGTTAGGATGTCGTTACGCCTTTACTTCATATGTATTAGCTAACCCTTATTATATTGGTGTATTCCACTTCCAGACAATGTTAAAATTCGATACATTCTTCTGGGCAGCATTCAGAAATACACTTGTATTATCAATTGTTAAGTTAATACTTAATACAGGTGCCGCAGTTATTATCTCACTTCTTCTTAACGAGATTACTAATATGGCATTCAAGAAGACAGTACAGACAATTGTATACTTACCTCACTTTATGTCATGGGTAGTTGTCGCTGCTGTATTCAAAGTAATTCTTTCTGTTAACAGCACAGGTGTTGTTAATGGTGCTTTAATTAATATGGGACTTATCAATTCTCCAATTGATTTCCTTGGCAGCTCTAAGTATTGGACAGGTACATTCTTCGTAATGAATATCTGGAAGGATACAGGATGGGGAACTATTCTTTTCCTTGCTACATTATCAGGTATCAGCCCAGATCTTTATGAGGCTGCTCAGATTGATGGTGCTAACAGATTTAAGAGACTTATATATATAACTCTTCCTGCTTTAGCTAACACAATCATCACAGTATTTATTCTTAACCTTGCTAAGGTTATGAACCTTTTTGAATCAGTATTCGTTACACAGAGTGCTGGTACATATGATGTTTCTCAGGTATTACAGACATACATTTACAATAAGACATTCTCGGCTTCATTCTCTGATTATGGTTATACAACAGCCGTAGGTTTATTCAAGTCATTTGTAGGTATGATCCTCGTACTTGGTTGTAACTACGCAAGTAAAAAAGTCCGTGGACGTGGAATTGTATAGGAGGTTAGACGATGAGTGAAGAACAGTTAGTTTATAAAAAGAAAAAGAAAAAATTTAAGATCTTCCCAATAGTCAATGTAATCTTCTTTATATTGGTTTCATTGTTAATTCTTTTCCCTATGTGGAAGGTTATTGTAGATTCATTTGATGCTCATTCAGCAACAAGTTTTAGATGGTGGCCAAGCTCATTCTCATTAGGTGGATATGGTGCGATTATTACAAGAGCTTCTCTTTATCGTCCATTCCTTGTATCAGTTATCACAACATTAGCTGGTACATTTATGGGATTATTACTTGCTACACTCGGTGGTTATGTACTCATTCAGTGGGAAATGCCAGGAAGAAACTTCTTCGCATATATGTTATTATTCACAATGATTTTCGATGGTGGTATGGTTCCTAAGTACTTAGTTATGCAGAACTTACACTTACTTGATACATTATGGGCAGTAATTTTACCAATGTCTATCAACGTATATAACCTTGTACTTATGAGAAACTTCTTTGAAGGTATTCCAGAATCATTATTTGAGGCTGCTCAGATTGATGGTTGTTCACCAATGGGTATATTCTTTAAGATTGTGTTACCACTTTCTAAAGCTGCCCTTGCTTCAATCGGTCTTATGTTTGCCGTAACATTCTGGAATGATTATACTAACTTCAAGATTTATATCAGAACAGATAAGTTATACAACTTCCAGATTAAGCTTCGTAACATGGTTATGGATAGTAATATTCCTAACGATGATTCAGTAGACCCTAACACAATTTCTAATGCGGCTACAATTGTTGCTATATTACCTTTCATGATTATCTACCCATTCTGTCAGCAGTACTTCGTACAGGGTGTTAACGTAGGTGCCGTTAAGGAGTAATATCAGGAATATAAGAATAGTTATTAATCAACTATTATCTGATTGTTGAGATTAATTAATATAATTAATAAAAAAGACGGAAATGCTAATATCATTTCCGTCTTTTTTTGTTGTATTGGCATTTTTTATGTAGAAATACATATATCTATATGTTAAAATTAGGACATATTTAGGAATTGTCTATATAAAACACGTTAAGGTGGTGGAGAATTGAGAAAGTTAGCAGATTCAATATATCTTGAAAATATTGCAGAAGTTAAGACTATACTTGAGAATGAGCCTAATCTTATAGATGAGAAGGATGAACATGGAGTACTTATGGCATTACTTGCCGCTAAGACAGGTAACCTTGAGCTTGTGAAGTATATAGTTGAATATTCAAGGGCAAGTATGAATATTCACGATGATAATAATAAGAATATGCTTCATTATGCAGCTATGTCGGGAAGCGTACCTACTTGCAGGTATCTGGTTGAGAGAGTTGGAATGTCACCTTTGTCCGGAGATATTAATTTACAGACACCTTTTGAGGTTGCTCATCAGAATCATTTTATAGAGTTAGAAGAATATTTTGAGAGTGTTGTTGGTCATAAGTTAAGTGAGATGTATCACAATCCAATAAGGACAGGTATGTATCCTGACCCATCAATTGTCAGGGTTGAAGATGATTATTATATGGTTAATTCTTCATTTATATTCTATCCTTGTATACCAGTATCGCATTCTAAAGACCTTATTCACTGGAAGATAATAGGTTATGCTATTACAGAACCAGAGTGGGCGGCTCTTGATGACCTTGAAGGAGGACGAGGTTACTGGGCTCCCGATATATCTTATTATAAGGGAAGATTTTATATAACAGCTACATACAGACTTAATGATACAGGTAATGTATACAGAAAGCAGATAGTTGTAAGTTCAGATAAGCCGGAAGGACCATACAGCAAGCCTGCCATTATAGATGAAGATGGTATTGACCCATCTATATTTAATGATGATGATGGAAGAAGATATATGCTCCTTAACAGGGGAGCAAGAATATTTGAGCTTAATGAGGATGCTACTAAACAGATATCCAAAGCAGAGCTTCTGTTCTATGGAGATAATAAGAGAGCACCGGAAGGACCTCATCTTTTAAAGAAGGATGGATATTATTATCTGTTTGAAGCAGAGGGTGGAACAGGACCGGGACACAGAATAACGGTATCCAGAAGCAGGGAGCTTAAAGGAATATATGAACCCTGCCCATACAATCCTATTATGAGACAGAACAACCCTGATGAGATAATACAGAGGTGTGGTCACGGAAAGCCGGTACAGACACAGAATGGTGACTGGTATATGGTGTATCTGTGTGGAAGAAAGATTGGCGATGGATACAGCATTTTAGGAAGAGAAACTGCTCTTGACCCTATAAGCTGGACTATGGACGGCTGGCCGATAGTCAATAACCTTAAAGGTCCTAGTGCATTACAGGTAAAGCCTGATCTGCCAGAGATGATATGGGAAGATGAGTCAGATGATGATTTTAATAATTCATATCTGAGTAATGAATGGTGGTTCCCAAGAGTGCCGGAGATGGACGGCATTAAGTTAAAAGACTCTCAGGTTCATATCAAGGGAAGCAAGTATGACCTTGATACTATGAAAGCTAAGAATATACTTTTAAGAAGACAGAAACATTTCAGATTTAGTGCTGTATGTAAGCTTTGTATGCCAGAATTATATCCGGGTCAGAACTGCGGTATGACTTGTTATTATGATGAGAACACCTATATCAAATTTGGTGTATTTGCTACGTTAGAGGAAACACCAAGACTTATGCTTAATGTAGTCGAGAAGATTGGTGACGAGGTCATTACACACGATGGTGTATGTGTTGATAACAATAATAAAGACATATACCTTAAGATAGATACGAACAATTTAAGAAGGACATTTTCATATAGTTATAATGATAAAGACTATAATAAAGTTGTTAGTCTGGATAATGTCTATTATCTGTGTGATGAAGGAATTCGTAAGGGTAAGCGTTTTACAGGTGCAATGATTGGAATGTATGCTTACGCTGGAGATTATGGAAGCCGGTATACTGACAGCGAGGGAAGACATGGAACAGATGATTATTATGCGGCATTTGATTATTTCAGATATAAAGCATAAAATAATGAGCACCAAGGTGCTCATCTTAAAAGTTTCTTGCGAAACTTTGTAAGCGTTGAAAGACATCGTAAATTACGGAATAATGAGCACCAAGGTGCTCATCTTAAAAGTTTCTTGCGAAACTTTATAAGTGTTGAAAAGTATCGTGAATTACGGAATAATGAGCACTACAGTGCTCATCTTAAAAGTTTCTGACGAAACTTTATAAACGTTGTAAAGTATCGTGAATTATGAAATAATGAGCACCATAGTGCTCATCTTAATATATAGTAAGGAGATTGCAATGATAATTAACAGAAATTCAGAATTGGAAAAGAATATGTATGCAAAGTTATCACAGGTTGATGAATTAATCAGCAGTAACGATGTGTACGCTCTTGGATTAAGACTTAACGCACTTTCTTCATTATGTAAGGCATTAAGAGAAGATAGTGCAGTTAAAGCATTAACAGAAGCACTTGATAAGGTTATAGAGAGTGGTATTATAGACAGCATCGATAAGAATAGCCTTAAGCATTTTATGATTGGTAATGCGTTCTATACAGCATCAGATTTTACAGGTGATGATAAATATAAGAATGAAGCTGTAAAGCTTGCGGCTGGTTTTAAGAATTTTGCAAGAAATGAAGCAGGTTATTTTAAAGATGCAGATGATAAGAAATGCTTATGTAAGGCATATTCATATGAACCATTTTATATGGCATATGAAACAAAGGACGGCGGAAAAGAGCAGTATAATGATGTTATTGGACAGTATAACGCTATGAATGATGAGCTTTTTGCAGACACTAAGTATTCATCAGATACAACAGCCAAGGTTAAGGTATTATCTGTATATGCAGCTTCACTTATTGATACAATGGAAGTTATGGACCAGATGATATATGAAATCTACAGAAAGATGCAGGACTATTTCAAGGCATCAGTTAAGGCTGTTCTTGAAACAGGGAGAGATTATGATGACTTTGATGATTTTGATGAAGAGTCAGAGCTTATGTTTGCCTATGCTGTATTAAAGGGATGTAGAATGAAGGCACTTCACACAGAGAAATACGAAGGCATTGTGTTAGGCGTGTGCGATAAGGTAATGGCAGGTGAGATATTCACTGATGATGATACCGATAAGAATGTAGTAAGCAAGGCGGCATTAGTATACAGCGAGACAGTACGCAACAGAGAATATCAGGATTATGGCCGTGGCAAGGGAGGAGCATTATGGAGTTAGTATTAGTAACTAATACAAGCAGAAATGCAGTTGTAGAATTAACAGAAGCAGGAAAGTATTATTCCAAGAAAGAATATGACATATATGTTAATGGAGAATTGTTCACACATACAGACAAGCAGGTTACATCTTTATATGGCTTCAAGCCAGATACAGATTATGAGATAACAGCGGTATATGACGGTAAAGAATATGGTCCTGTCGAGCTTCATACAGATTATGAATTTGTAACACTTAATGTAAGGGATTTCGGTGCATATGGTGATGGTGTGCACGATGATACCAATGCAATCCAGTGTGCAATTATGGCTTCTAAGAAGAATTGCAGAGTATATGTTCCAGAAGGAACTTACAGAATATCAAGCATTTTCTTAAAAGATGACCTTACACTTGAGCTTGCCAAGGGTGCTACATTACTTGCATTCACAGACAGAGATAAGTTCCCTATATTACCAGGTCTTATTGAGTCATATGATGAGAAGTCAGAATACAATCTGGCTTCATGGGAAGGTAATCCGGTAGACTCTTTCTCGGCAATAATATGTGGTCTTAATGTTAAAAATATTGTTATAACAGGTGAGGGTACTATTGATGGTGGTACAACACACGATAACTGGTGGAAGAACTGCAAAGTGCGTAATATAGCGTGGAGACCTAACCTTTTCTTTATAAATCATTGTGAAAATGTTACTATGCAGGGCATAACAGTACAGAATTCACCTTGCTGGACTATTCACCCATATTTTAGTAACCACCTTAAATTTATAGATGTAAAGATTAAAGCACCAGCAGACTCACACAACACAGATGGTCTTGATCCAGAAAGCTGTGAGGACGTACTCGTACTTGGTACATATATTTCAGTTGGAGATGATTGTATTGCTATTAAATCAGGCAAAATCTATATGGCACAGAAATACAATGTTCCAACAACCAATATGATAGTAAGACAGTGCTGTATGAGAGATGGACACGGAGCTGTAACAGTAGGAAGCGAGATTGCCGCAGGTGTTATGGACGTGCATATCAAAGACTGCCTGTTTATGAACACAGACAGAGGCTTAAGAGTTAAGACAAGACGAGGAAGAGGAAAACTTTCAGTTCTTGATGACATTTCTTTCGAGAATATAGATATGGATAATGTTATGACACCATTTGTAGTCAACAGCTTCTATTTCTGTGACCCAGATGGTAAGACAGAGTATGTTGGTTCTAAGAAGCCGCTTCCTGTAGATGATAGAACACCTTCAATTAAGAAGTTCACATTTAAGAATATCAATGCTAAGAACTGCCACGTTGCAGGTACTTATATATGCGGACTTCCAGAAAGCAAGATAGAAGAACTTACATTTGAGAATATTAATATTACATACGCAGATAATGCCAAGTCAGGTGTTGCAGCTATGATGTTAGGCTGTGATGAAGCAAGCAGACAAGGTATGATTGTAAGTAATATCAACACACTTATTCTTGATAATGTTAAGGTTACAGGCTGTGACGGTGAAGAAATTGTCGCAGAAAATGTAGATAATATAATTAAGAAATAATAAGATGTCAGAGTCAAAAGTTCAGAAAGTCGTTAATACCTGCGTAATAGGATTTGGAACTTATGACTTTATCATCATATGATTACAACTATAAATAGGGGAATGTGCCGCGGCACATTCCTTTTTATAACGATGAAAGCGGGGTGAGTATATTGAATTTAAGAGCACCAAAGGGAATAGATGTCGAGAGCTGGTTTATAGAATGTTATAAAAAGCATAAAGGTCACCCTATGCAGATATTGTTAGGTCTTTATAAAGGCAACTATCATAAGTTCTTTCTTGCTGTTATATTCTTCTTTATAAAGCATGCACCTGTATGGGTACTGCCTATTGTCACAGCGAATATTATTAATGATATAACGAGTGGTTCGCCAGAAACTTATCAGAACATAATTATACAGGCAATGATTATGATTGTTCTTGTAGCACTTAATATTCCTATGAATTATATGTATACAAGATACAAATCATTAGCAACAAGATATGCAGAGACAGGCTTAAGAAGGGCACTTGTAAGAAAGCTGCAGCAGTTATCTATATCTTATCATAAGGAAACGCAGTCAGGACGTCTGCAATCCAAGATTATGCGAGATGTCGAAGCGGTGGAAACACTGTCAACACAGATGTTTCTTAGCATACTTAATATAGCACTTAATATAGCTATAGCACTTATAGTAACCATTAATAAGAGCCTTGTAGTATTCATATTCTTTCTGCTCACAACACCAATTGCCGCTGCGACAATGGTATTTTTCAGGAATGTAATGAAGAAGCGTAATAATGAATTCAGAAAAGAGATGGAAGAAACTTCTGCAAGGGTAATGGAGATGGTTGAGCTTATTCCTGTCACAAGGGCACATGCACTTGAGGAGGAAGAAGTTCAGAAAATGAGTGGACAATTATTTGCTGTTGCAGAAAAAGGCTACAGACTTGATGTAATACAATCATTATTTGGTTCAGTAGGCTGGGCGATATTCCAGATATTTCAGGTAGTATGTCTTGGATTCACAGGCTTTCTTGCAATTAAAGGAACTGTAATGCCGGGAGATATAACACTTTACCAGAGCTATTTTGCTACAATCGTAAGTCAGGTATCATCACTTATGTCTCTTATTCCTACAATAGCCAAAGGTATTGAATCGGTTAATTCAATAGGTGAAGTATTATTAGAAGATGACATAGAACAGAATGAAGGTAAGGAAATAATTAAGGACATATATGGTGAGTTCGATTTTAAAGATGTAACATTCAGATATAATAATATCGACAGGCCAGTTCTGCATAACCTTAATCTTCATGTGGATAAAGGCGAAACAATTGCACTGGTTGGTGAATCCGGAGCTGGTAAATCGACAATTCTTAACCTAGTAATAGGTTTTAATCAGGTTAACAGCGGAGAAGTGCTTATAGACGGACACAATATGAAGGATATTGACCTTCGCTCATATAGAAAGCATCTTGCGGTTGTTCCACAGACATCAATATTATTTTCAGGGACAATAAGGGATAATATTACATATGGTGTTGATAACGTTGATGAGGCAACGCTTGATGAAATAGTTAAAGCCGCTAATCTTACAGATTTAATCAATTCACTTCCAGACGGACTTGATACGATGGTAGGAGAGCACGGTGGAAAGCTTTCAGGAGGTCAGCGGCAGCGTATATCAATAGCAAGAGCACTTATACGAAATCCTAAGGTTATAGTGTTAGATGAGGCCACATCAGCCTTAGACAGTATATCAGAAAAACTTATACAGGAGGCTCTCAATAACCTTACCAAAGATAGAACAACCTTTATAGTAGCCCACCGTCTTTCAACAATAAAAGACGCTGACAAAATAGCCGTAATAGCTGATGGCCACTGTGTAGAATATGGAACATACGATGAATTAATGAACCTCAAGGGTGAGTTCTATCAGATGAAGAAGATACAGTCATAATGTCTGTCCAACCCGAAAGCACAGAGGGGGTCTGCCTGCATTTTTAACGAAGTCACAGCATAAATTATCAGCCAATATGTAAAAAGAAACCTGATGCCATTTATTAGCACCAGGTTTCTTTTATATGTGATATTCAAAGTCCTTAACTTGACGAAGAACATATATTATATCAACTTATCTTATTAGTTATTAATCCAGATTCTTAATGTTGAGATTAACTTTTCCTTAGTCTCAGAATCTAATTTAGATACTAACTGCATAATTTCATTATCAAGAGCTGTGCTCTGGTAGTTCTTATCAACACTTCCTGCAAGGTAGTCAAGAGAAACGCCTGTAAGCTCTGCATAGTATGAAAGCATTCTTAATGTCATAAGATTACGTCCATTTTCTACATTACTGATATAACCTGGAGTTACATCAAGTGCCTTAGCAACGTCTTCCTGTGTTAAACCCTGTGAAATTCTTAATTTTTTAACTTTTGCTCCTAAATCGCTATCCATAGTAGACCTCCATTGATAATTATAAATTGTTAATTGGTTGTTATATATTAATAAGAAGAATTATGATTAAATGTAATTACTTCTTATTAGCTCTGTATCTTGCTGTAGAATCAAGAATCTTTTTACGGATTCTAAGATGAGTTGGTGTTACTTCAAGAAGCTCATCTGTGTCAATATAATCAAGAGCCTGTTCAAGACTTAATATCTTAGGTGGTACAAGTCTTAAAGCTTCATCAGCACTTGAAGAACGAGTGTTAGTAAGGTGCTTTGTCTTGCAGACATTAACTTCAATATCCTCAGTTCTTGGGTTCTCACCGATAATCATACCAGCATATACCTTTTCGCCAGGTCCGATGAAAAGAGTACCTCTGTCCTGTGCATTGAAAAGACCATAAGTAACAGCTTCACCATCTTCGTAAGCTATAAGTGAGCCAGTCTTTCTGTAAGATATATCACCCTTGTATTCTTCATAACCTTCAAATGAAGTGTTAATAATACCATTACCCTTAGTGTCAGTAAGGAATTCACCTCTGTAGCCGATAAGACCACGGGATGGAATAGAGAACTGTAATCTTGTGTAACCACCATTAATAGGTGTCATTCCAAGTAGTTCTCCCTTTCTCTGGCTGAGTTTCTGGATTACAGAACCAGAGAATTCTTCTGGAACATCAATATATGCAAGCTCCATAGGTTCAAGCTTCTTGCCACGTTCATCAGTGTGGTAGAGAACTTCAGCCTTACTTACAGCAAATTCATAGCCTTCACGTCTCATATTCTCAATAAGAACAGATAAATGAAGTTCACCACGTCCTGATACCTTAAATGAGTTCTCAGAACCAGGATTTTCTTCTACTCTTAAACTTACATCAGTATTAAGTTCCTTGAAAAGTCTGTCGCGGATATGTCTTGAAGTTACGAACTTACCCTCTTTACCAGCGAGTGGGCTGTCATTAACCATAAAGTCCATAGAAAGAGTAGGCTCTGAAATCTTCTGGAATGGGATAGCAACAGGGTTCTCTACAGAACAGAGTGTATCACCAATCTTAAGGTCGGCAATACCAGATACGGCAACGATATCACCGAAGCCTGCCTCATTAACTTCTACCTTATTAAGTCCGTTGAATGTGTAAAGCTTAGTTACACGTACTCTCTTTCTTAAAGATGGGTCGTGGTGGTTAACAATAGCTACTTCCTGATTAACCTTAATCTTACCATTCTCGATCTTACCTACACCGATACGTCCAACGAATTCATTATAATCAATAGTAGATATAAGCATCTGTGTATCAGCATCAGGATCACCCTCTGGTGCTGGTATATTATTAACTATGCAGTCAAATAAAGGCTGCATATCCTTTCTTTCGTCATCAAGGTCAGCCATAGCATAACCAGACTTAGCTGATGCGAATATGAATGGACAATCAAGCTGTTCATCGCTTGCATCAAGGTCGATGAATAATTCAAGAATTTCATCGATAACTTCATTAGGTCTGGCTTCTGGACGATCAATCTTATTAATACATACGATAACTGCAAGATTAAGATCAAGTGCCTTCTGAAGAACGAACTTAGTCTGAGGCATAACGCCTTCAAAAGCATCAACGACAAGAACAACACCATTAACCATCTTTAAAACTCGCTCAACTTCTCCACCGAAATCAGCATGTCCTGGAGTATCAATAATATTAATCTTAGTATCTTTATAGTGAATGGCAGTATTCTTTGAAAGTATAGTAATACCTCTTTCACGTTCTATATCGTTAGAATCCATTACACGTTCAGCAACTTCCTGATTAGCACGGAAAGTACCACTCTGTTTCAAAAGTTCATCTACAAGAGTTGTCTTACCATGGTCAACGTGGGCGATAATAGCGATATTACGAATATCTTCGCGTTTAGTTTTCATTATGTTTTCCTTTCATATATAAGTCAAAATGTTCAATCACTGTTACATATTTACCAGCAATATATATTATACATTGAATGGTTATGGTTAGCAACTTTTATATTCTATCACAAAGCTATCAAAATACAATAGTATATATGGTAAAAATATTAAAAAATATCAAATATATTTTATAGCAGATTGCACATATATATACATATTAATATTTAATAATTGCGATTATGCTAGTAAGACTATAACATATATTTTAATAGAAGTATACCGGTATACCACTATGTTCGTAAAAAAATACAATTTGTGTAAATACAGTAAAACACAGTATTTTTATAATGTTTTCAAAAATATTATAATTTGTACACAACTTTTTCAAAATATTTTTGTAATATTACAGCAAGTTAGAACATATACATATTGAGAACAATAAATAAAGCACAGGACCGAGGCATAATAATATCGGTCAAAGAAGGGAGAAATACTTATGCTTGATAAGGTAATTGAAAACAACAGGGTGTGTATCATCGGAGAAGTGGTATCAGAATTTACATTTAGCCACGAGGTATTTGGAGAGGGCTTTTATATTGCAAATGTATCTGTCAACCGTCTCAGTGATATGGTGGATATAATTCCACTTATGATAAGTGAAAGACTTATTGATGTAACTAAAGACTACAGGGGAATGAAGATAGAGGTATCTGGACAGTTCCGTTCTTATAACAGACACGAAGGTGTTAAGAATAAGCTCGTTCTTTCAATATTTGTAAGAGAATTACGCTTTATAGAAGATGAAGATATTCCAGAGGAGCAGTCAAAGTCTAATCAGATATTCCTTGATGGCTATGTATGTAAGCCACCTATATATAGAAAGACTCCATTAGGAAGAGAGATAGCTGATATTCTTGTAGCTGTCAACAGACCATATGGCAAGTCTGATTACATACCATGTATTGCGTGGGGAAGAAATGCAAGATTTGCAGGCGGACTTGAAGTAGGAAGCCACCTTCAGATATGTGGAAGAGTACAGTCAAGAGAATACACCAAAAAGGTTGATGAGGAGTCAGTTGAGAAGAGAGTAGCCTATGAGGTTTCTGTCAGCAAGATTGATTTAGTTGAAGAAGAATAAAATATTGCGTAGTCACGAATAGTTTATGGCTATTTACACCTGACATCATATAAATAAGAATGTGTTGATATTGACAATGAACTACGCAAGTGATATAGTCAAATTAACTTTTAATTCTACAAAGTAGAGGTCGCACGATTCAAGAGTAACTGTACGGATGTCCCCAAGCATATGATGTGCAGCGAAAGGGGAAAGTGCCGAAGCATATAATTCAGGGAAGTTATATGCTGGGCATAAGGTTAATAATCTTATGACTGTCATTATGGGCATTGATGCCTTATGATGGAGGGCTACGCGAAGATTTATATAATGATATTTGTATAATGAATTCTTACTTAGGCCGGTCTGTCATTAGATCGGTCTGTTTTATTGTAAAAGAGTTATTTAAACGTTGTACTCTATTAGACAATACAGGAATAGAATTGAAATAATTAATATTAATACAACGGATAAGCGTTGGAATGGAGGAGTTATGTCAATATTTACAGGTGCAGGTGTCGCTATTGTCACACCAATGAAAGCCAATGGAGAAATCAACTATGATAAGCTTGCAGAGCTTCTTGATTATCAGATTAATAATTCAACAGATGCGATTGTTATCTGTGGAACAACTGGTGAGTCTGCAACTATGACAGAAAAAGAGCATATTGAAGCTATAAGATTTACTGCTGATTATGTTAAAAAGAGAGTTCCTGTTGTTGCAGGAACAGGTTCTAACTGTACTAAGACAGCTGTTGAACTTTCAAAGGAAGCACAGGCGGCAGGCGTTGACGGATGTCTTGTTGTAACACCTTACTATAATAAGGCTACACAGAAGGGACTTATAGAGCATTACACAGCAGTTGCCAGATCAATTGACCTTCCAATTATTATGTATAATGTACCAAGCAGAACAGGCTGCAACATTCAGCCAGAGACAGCAGTAAAGCTTGCCAGGGAAGTAGATAATATCGTAGCCATTAAGGCTGCAACAGGCAATCTTTCACAGGAATCTAAGACAATGATGTTAGCAGAAGGCTGTCTTGATATGTATTCAGGTGAAGACGGACTTATCGTACCTCTTATGTCTATTGGTGCTAAGGGTGTTATATCTGTATTATCAAATGTTGCACCAAAGCAGACACACGACATATGTGCTGAGTTCTTTGCCGGTAATATTGAAAAGAGCCGTCAGTTACAGTTTGAGGCACTTGAGCTTGTAGATGCTTTATTCAGTGAGGTTAATCCTATTCCAGTTAAGACAGCTCTTAATCTTATGGGTATGGAAGTAGGACCACTCAGAATGCCTCTTTGCGAAATGGAAGAAGCTAACCTTAATAAGTTAAAGACAGCACTTAAGAATTACGGACTTATAAAGTAGTGTAAGAATCTATAATTTGGCAGATAAAAGAAGTGTGCGAACATAAACATTGAAATAATAAAGAAAATAATGTATGGAGGCTATGATAATGACAAGAATTATTATGCATGGCTGTAATGGACATATGGGAAGAGTTATTACAGACCTTGTAAGCAAAGATGATGAATGTAAGATAGTAGCAGGAATTGATCCATTTGACGATGGACATAATGATTATCCTGTATTTGCATCAGTTAATGACTGTGATGTAGAAGCAGATGTTATAATAGACTTTGCAGCAGCAAAGGCAGAGGATGCACTTCTTGATTATTGTGAAAAGAAGCAGATTCCGGTTGTAGTATGTACAACAGGACTTACAGATGAGCAGATTGAACACGTAAGAAAGACAGCCTGCAAAGTTGCAGTGCTTAAGTCAGCCAATATGTCACTTGGTATCAATATGCTTATGAAGCTTTTACAGGATGCAACTAAGATTCTTGCACCAGCAGGCTTCGATGTTGAGATAGTAGAAAGACATCATAACAAGAAGGTAGATGCTCCAAGTGGAACAGCACTTGCATTAGCAGATTCAATCAAGGAAGTTCTTGGTGATGATTATTACTATAAATATGACAGAAGTCAGGAAAGAGTAAAGAGAGATCCTAAAGAAATCGGTATCAGCGCAGTGCGTGGTGGAACAATAGTAGGAGTACATGATGTAATATTCGCTGGTGAAGATGAAGTTATTGAATTCACACACACAGCATATTCTAAGTCAGTATTTGCAAAGGGTGCTATAGAAGCAGCTAAGTTCCTTGCAGGTAAGAGTGCAGGAATGTATGATATGTCAGATGTTATAGCGGCAAGATAATAAATGGGATAGCACGAAGAGAACAGATTAAATTATTAAAGGTGTGGATAATGTAACAACCGCAGTATTCAGGGTTAAAGCCTGAATTGTTAGTTACATTATCCACACCTTTTGCTTGTAGGACTTATTTTACGTTATAATACTTTAGTTCTTCCTTTACAACAAATCCGCTTGACTTATAAAGACTGACAGCTGGCATATTACTGCCTGAAACGTGAAGTATAAGAGGAATTATAGTATTATCGTGGCTGTTGTTTAAGCTGTCATTTTTCCAATCCTGAATAAGCTCTGTTAATAATAATCTGGCATAGCCACATCTGCGCATATCAGGGTCAGTCCATACATCGTGTATACATATATGTGTGTTAAAATGTTCAAATGATATTGATGATATAAGATCATCAGAGGCACTTGATAAAAGCTGGTATTCATCATCATATTTTAATAACTCAATAGTGTCCGGAAGGACAGTGGAAAAGTTATTAGTTATATGTTTAATTGAAAGTTCCATAAGATATTCGCTGCAGGCATATGCTATATTGATATTGCCGGAAATATTACAAGCAGGATTATGCTTGTGGCTGATAATGCTGTTCGCAGTTTTATCGTCAATGGCGGTGATGTATTTTATGTTGCTGTCTGATATTAAAGCATTAATGGTGCACATAAGTGCATAAAACATTGATGTGAAAATGTGCTGCTGCCTGTAGTCAGGGTCAGTCATAGCGGTAAATTCAATTACTATATCATCATATATACTCGGTTTAATAGTATCTGAATTATTGTGAGTGTCTATGTCATCGGAGTCATCAGTGTTGCAGTTAATAATAGGGTTTAAACACGAAATAAACCCGACAAGGCAGTGGGTATCCTTTGTAAAAGCCGCAAGTTGTATTAAGTCTTCAGCCTCAGGTTCATCACAGAATGGTTCATAATTGCATAATTCGGAAAGCTTTAAAACATCATCATAAGAGAAGACATTTTCTATAATAATATCTGTATTGGCGAATGAAGTAGTATTGGCGTGTGCGTTCATATATTAAATCCCCCTGATTTAAGTAAAATTGGTAATCTGTTGCAAATTTTATGTAAAAATCATTGTAGCAAACTAAAAGATAATGTACAATAAGAGTTGATAATCATTTTTATACTACGGGTAGATAGAGAGTAATTGCTATATATATTAGTGATGATTGGTAGCAATTACAGTAAATAATAGGAAGGTCATATTATGAGTAAAGTAGCAATATTAACAGACAGCAATAGCGGTATTACACAGGCACAGTCTAAGGATATGGGTGTTACAGTTATACCTATGCCTTTTTTTATTGATGGAGTGGAATACCTTGAAGATATTAATCTTACACAGGAAGAATTCTATGAAAAGCTTAAAAATGATGCAGATATATCTACATCACAGCCATCAATAGGAACATTACAGGACTATTTTGATGAATTGTTAAAGGACAATGATGAGGTTGTATTTATACCTATGTCAAGCGGTCTTAGTGGTACCTGCCAGACAGCAACTATGGTTGCAGGTGATTATGATGGAAAGGTGCAGGTTGTTAATAACCAGCGTATATCAGTTACTATGCGCCAGTCAGTTATGGATGCAAAGGCTCTGGCAGATAAGGGTAAGAATGCCGAGGAGATTAAGGATATACTTGAAGCTCACAAAATGGACTCAAGCATATATATAACTCTTGAAACACTTAAGTATCTTAAGAAGGGTGGAAGAATAACACCTGCGGCGGCAGCTATTGGAACTATGTTAAAGCTCAATCCTGTATTACAGATACAGGGTGAGAAGCTTGATGCATTTGCCAAGGCAAGAGGAAAGTCATCAGCCAAGAAGATTATGCTTAAGGCTATGAAGGATGACTGTGATAACAGATTTAAAGATTATGCACAACAAGGAAAGCTTCATATGGAAGTTGCATATACTGGTAATGAAGAAGAAGCCAGGGAATGGGCTGAGGCTGTAAAAGAAGCATTTCCTCAGTATGATTTCCATATGGATCCATTGTCACTCAGTGTTGCGTGCCATATAGGATATGGTTCATTGGCAATAGCAGTGTCAGCTTATGTACCGGAGGCAGAATAATGGCAGCACCTTTAAGAAGTGAGATTGATAATGAGTTCAAATGGGCAGTTAATGACATCTACTCATCAGATAATGCGTGGGAAGAAGATTACCAGAAGCTTATTAAACAGGCAGGCGAGCCTTGTGAATATCAGTTTGTTTTAACTGAGTCGGCTGATAATCTTTATAATGTATTAAAGGAATTGAATGATACTGATTATCTTGTTGAGAGATTATATGTATACGCATATATGAGATATTATGAGGATACAGCTAATTCGGTGTATCAGGATATGTCAGGCAGGGCACAGACGGCAGCAGCTAAATGTGCTGAGAAGTACGCATTTGTTGAGCCTGCAATATTAAGTATGGATGAAAATGTTCTCTATGAATATTTAAAAGATGACAGGCTTAAGTTGTATAAGCATATGATTGACGATATGTTAAGCCAGAAAGAACATTCGCTGTCTGAGAAGGAAGAAGTTCTTCTTGCAAAAGCATCGCAGGTAATGTCTGTTCCTAATGAGATATTTTCTAAGTTTAACAATGCAGATGTCCATTTTGGCAGTATAATTGATGAATCTGGGAATAAGGTTGAGCTGACTAATGGAACATATGTAAAATATATGCAGAGCCAGCAAAGAAGTGTAAGAAAAGAAGCCTTTGAGTGTCTTTATAAGGAATATAAGCAGTACATCAATACGCTTGCAGCCTGCTTTTATGGCAACGTAAAACAGGCAGTATTTAAGGCTGAAGCAAGAAAATATGAATCAACATTACATATGTATCTGTCTGATTCATTTATTCCTGTAGATGTATACAAGAATCTCATTAATACTGTAGATGACAATCTTAATCTTATGCACAGGTATGTTGATATAAGAAAGAAAGCTTTAGGGGTTGATGAGCTTCATTTTTATGATATATATGCTCCGATGGTAGCGGACTATGAGTGGAAGGTTACCTATGATGAAGCCAGACAGATGGTTCTTGAAGCTTTAGCACCTATGGGCGAGGAGTATGTTGCTAAGGTTAAAGAAGGCTTTGAAACAGGCTGGGTTGATGTATATGAGAATAAAGGAAAGAGAACGGGAGCATTCTCGTGGGGAGCATATGGAACTCACCCTTATGTATTCCTTAATTTCTCAGGAACATTAGATGATGTGTTTACAATTATTCACGAAATGGGTCATGCAATGCACACATATTATTCTAATTCCAACCAGCCATATATATATGCCGGTTACAAGATATTCGTTGCAGAAGTTGCCTCAACCTGTAATGAAGCACTTCTTATGAATTATCTGTTGGAAAGCTGTAAGAATGATAAAGATGATAAGAGAAGAAAGTATCTTCTTAACCATTATTTTGAGCAGTTTAAGGGTACATTGTTCAGACAGACGATGTTTGCTGAATTCGAGATGACAGCCCATAAAATGGTCGAAGAAGGCAATGTCCTTACTGCTGATAACCTGTGTGATGTATACAGAAAGCTTAATGAAAAGTATTTTGGAAGTGAGTGTGTTATTGATGATGAGATAGCATACGAGTGGGCGAGAATACCACATTTTTATACTCCATTTTATGTATACCAGTATGCAACAGGATATTCTGCTGCTATTGCGATAGCAGATGGAATATTAAAGGGAGATAAAGCTGTTAAAGAGGGCTATAAAAAGTTCCTTTCAGGTGGCAGCAGTCTTCACCCTATTGACCTGCTTAAGCTATGCCGAATAGATATGGAAAAACGTGAAGTTGTACAGTCTGCATTAAATGTATTTAAGGGACTGCTTGATGAGTGGGATTAAGCTGTTAATGCGTTTTGTCCTATAACCTATGTTTCATTATATAACACTAAAATAGTAAATAGTAAAAGAACCCTGCCGGTATAGCGGGGTTCTTTTTTAGAGGTGTAAAATATGATAAACAATAATTTAAGTAGTTGTCTGTTAAATAAGGCTCTTGTAAAGCTCTGCTATCTCTTCAACACTTGTTTCTCTTGGATTACCAGGTCTGCATGCATCATCATAAGCTGACTGTGCAAGGAATGGAATATCTTCTTCCTTGACAATATCCTTTAAGTTAGCTGGGATACCTACGTCCTGTGATAACTTTCTTACAGCATCTACAGCAGCTTTTCTGTATTCTTCCTGTGTCATATCATCTGTGCCTTTGACACCCATAGCTTTGGCAATGTCACGATATTTCTCACCAGTTGCTGGAGCATTGTATTCCATAACTGTTGGAAGGATAATAGCGTTAGCAACACCGTGTGGTGTATCATAGAGGGCACCAAGTGGGTGAGCCATAGAATGGACAATACCAAGACCTACATTAGAGAAGCCCATACCTGCTATATACTGTCCAAGTGCCATACCTTCACGTCCCTCAGGTGTGTTCTCAACAGCACCTCTAAGGCTCTTAGAAATGATTTCAATAGCTTTAAGATGGAACATATCAGATAATTCCCAGGCACCAGCAGTTATGTAACCTTCAATAGCGTGTGTTAAAGCATCCATACCAGTTGCGGCTGTAAGCCCCTTAGGCATACTAGACATCATATCAGGGTCAACAACAGCTACGACAGGGATATCGTGTGGGTCAACGCATACCATTTTACGGTTCTTGCTTGTATCTGTGATAACGTAGTTGATAGTAACTTCTGCGGCTGTACCAGCAGTAGTTGGAACTGCAATAATAGGAACGGCAGGTTTCTTAGTAGGAGCAACACCTTCAAGGCTTATAACATCACTGAATTCAGGGTTGTTAATGATAATACCAATAGCCTTGGCTGTATCCATTGAAGAACCACCGCCGATTGCGATAAGATAATCTGTACCAGCCTCTTTAAATGCCTGTACACCTGTCTTAACATTCTCTACTGTTGGATTAGGCTTGATGTCTGAATAAACCTCATAAGCCAGTCCGTTCTCGTCTAATACATCAAGAACTTTCTTAGTTACACCAAATTTGATAAGGTCAGGGTCAGAGCATACAAATGCTTTCTTAAATCCCCTTGAAATAGCCTCTGTAGCTATCTCCTTGATAGCTCCCTTTCCGTGGTAAGATGTACCGTTAAGAATAAATCTCTGTGCCATAATAATATTTACCTCCATTCACGTTGAATTTATGTTTATATTTTAACACTTTGTGAATAATATACAAGTAAAAAACTAAAAAATATTAAAATTAATGCAAAATGACGCAACAAATGTGTGAATGTGTACACAAATGAGGGCACATAAACAGGGGATATATTAATAATATGTGTGTGAAAAGATATGTAAAATGGTATATTTTATTATTGAAATTATATTATTGAAAATACATTATCAGAACACTATAAAATATAGAAATGAAATTTGAAACAAAATTTGAAACAAAATTGAAAAGTAAATTTAAAAATAAAATTGAGGTATAGATATTATTAAATGAAAGGTATATCATATACACATTAAATACATAGGAATGGAGTAAAATGAGAAACAATAATTTAAAGAATATAATAAAAGTGATAAATACAGCGTTATTAGTAAGTACATTGACATTGAGCCTGGCAGCGTGCGGAAGGACAGACGGTAAGTCTGATAATTCTAATAATGAAGCAGATACGGCAGTTGTTGCGGTAAATAATAGTGATACAGATAGTATGCAGAATGTAAATGCAGATGATCTGTCTGTTAATTCAGATGAGAACCAGAACACCAGCGAAGCCGATAACACATCTGCTGTAACGGATAACGAAAATAATGCAGATATTGAATATGAAAATAACAGCGGTGATGAAAGTATAAGCAATGATAATTCGGATTATGATACGGATAATTATACAGAAAATGGTAACAATGTAGATGATAACAGCCAGCAGCCTGTATATAATGACACATTTTCTTATGTATCAGGTGGAGCAGAAGATGATGATACACAGGAAAATATTCAGGAAGCGCAGCACAAGACAACTATATGTATAGATGCAGGACACGGTGGAAGTAATGAGGGAACGAAAGAAACATATGATGGTGTACTCATTAAAGAGAAAGATATTAATCTTGTAATAGCAAAAAAGCTTCAGTGGTATCTTGAACAGAATGATAATCTTAATGTCATTATGACACGTACTTCTGATACAGATGTGAGCATAGGGGGAAGAATAGACTATGCTAAAGGCAATAACGCCGATTATGTTATATCGGTTCATATTAACAGCAAAAGCCAGGATAATACTAATCCAAGAGGCTGTATGGTATTAATGAGCTGTAGCCGATATCAGCCATCTGATTCAAGATTTGCAAGCATATATGATAAAGAAAATATGCTTGCCAATGCAATTATCTGCAATCTTAACAATATAGGAATTCCAATAGCAGATGACTGGAACACAGAATACACTAATGGCATATTACAGCGTACCAACACAGTAAATGAACTCTACCCAGACGGTTCACCAGCAGATTATTATGGACTTATATACAACGGCACATATGCCGGAATACCAACAATTATAATAGAACACTCATTCCTAAGCAACGAGAACGACTACAGAACTCATTTCAGCACCGACTCCCAGCTAGATGTCCTGGCCCGTGCCGATGCACAAGGAATATTAGAGGTAGTGAACTAACTTAATTAAAATAGTGTAAGTTACTATTAAAATAAAATATGGAATTAATTTATTGAATGATTGGAAAAAGGGATGTCCACTAATTATTAGTGTGACATCCCTATATTTTTATGTTTAAAAATTTTTAAAATGCTCTTTTGATTTGCTCTATAACATTTAATAATTGTTTTTTGGGAATGGCAGCAACAACGCCTGTTAAATCCATTTCATTACCGCCTACACTTCCTAATCCGGCTTGTACCCACGCAGATATAGTAAATTCGTTTGATGAAAAGTCAATTTTTATGAATTGCATAGCTGTAAGAAAGCCGGTTCCTTTTTTCCATACATTTTCACCAGAGTTTATGGTTGTCTGCTTAAAGCCATTTTTAGATAAAATGTTATTTATAATATTTTCAGCCTGTTCAAATTTGCAATTGGATTGTGTAACTATTGTAGTTCGTGCCATATATATCACTCCTTTTTAACTTTTGTGCCACATTTAGGGCATATGGTTGCGTTATCTGATAAGTTCAGTCCACAGTTAGGGCAGACATTTTTGATAGTACCATTGTTACCATAATTGTTGACTTTATTGAGCTGGTCTTCATTTCGTTTCTTTAATACTGTGAATATAATTACAGCTATTCCCAGCATTAACATAACCATACATATGAATAAAAGAGTTAGCATTGTTGTTTCGTGGCTTGTATAAGGTGAAGAATAGGTATAATAATTGTATTCTAAATCATTTTTAATTGTTACAACACTTCCTGATACACCAAATATGCCTAATATAATAAGTATGTATCCTATAATCATCATAATAAAGACCTCCTTGTTATAGTGCATTAGTAATTTGATTAGTTGCTGTTATGTGATAAAAATGCTTTATAGTATGCGTTTGATAATGTGTTTTTCTTAGTTTCTGTACTGTCATCTTTAGAAAAATCAAGTCCAGACATAGCGGCTCCCGTTGCTTTGGCTTTTAGTTTATCTTCATATGCATCATAAGTTCTTGATGTTAAATGTCCATCATCAACATAAAAGGCGGCATATTCAAAAGCAGAAGAGGACGAAAAATTGTAATTAGCAACGAAAATTAATTTGTCTCCTTCGTAAAAAAAGTTAACTTTTGAACAAAAAAATGTTTTACCTGAGTCTTGCACAGATTTCCATTTTGTATATTCATCAAAAACAGTATCAACTATTTGCTTTTGTCCATCATCTAAGTTTTCATAAGTGTAATTTTTAGAAGCAGACTTATTACTTGAACCACATCCACTGATTATAAGAGTAGCAATTATAAAACTAAATAATAAAAATTTTTTCATAAAACCTCCTGAATTAAAGGGTAAAACCGCGCCCCATATACCATTTACCTTTTATTTTTATTAAATATCTGTCTACTGTATATACATAGTCTGAACCTGACACATAATATGTAAAAGTCACATAATAGGCGGAGCTGACAGAATTTTTTTCAAAGTCTAATTGTTCAGTAAGACAGCTATTTAATTTTTCTAAATCGCTGGAATTTAACTTTTCTTTATTAGTTATCTTATATTTAATATTTGGTTTTACATCTTCAGAAACTGATAATAAATCGTAGTTATCTTCACATTCTTCCGTAAATTCTTCTATTAATTCATCTTTGTCAGAATAAAAAGACCCCGGACCTATCATATAACTGATGTAATCGGGCGCATAAAGAGAACATAGTAAGTTGCCATCTTTATTTTCAATAGCTTTAACAAATTTTTTAATTATATTTTCAGGTTTGTTTTGTATTGTATGTATAGAACTAGCAATACCTACAATAATAATAAAAAATAAACCTATATATATTATTTTTTTGTTTTTCATAGGTTACCTCCTTTTTTTATTTAGTATTATTTCCGAAATATTACTTAATATATATATAGCCCGTATACGGGCAATTGTCAAGAGATTGTCTATTTAATAACATATTTCTTATATGACGTGTAAAGGGCTATTATAATTATGATTTCATTTGAAAAACTATGGATTACGCTCAAGGAACGTAATATTTCACAATATAAGCTTATTAAAGAATACAAAATAAGCACTGGACAATTAGATAGGCTTAGAAAAAATGGTAATGTTAATACCTATACATTGAATGAATTATGTAAAATATTAGATTGTCGTCTTGAGGATATTGCAGAATACAAAAAAGATAATTAGATATAGAAACGGCTAAATATGTAAATACGAATGAGAAAGAACAAATTTTAAAATTATTATAGATATTTAATCAAATACCTTAATTATATAATTAACAGAAAAGGAGGGCTTATGCCCTCCTTTTCTAAGTTCACTATATATATCATATAATGTAGTTACAAATGCTTATAACAATATTGTCAAAATGGAATAGTGGACACTGTAAAAATAATGTAAGTAGTCCAATGACTACAGTATATTATTTATTCCCCTACCAGTAAGCCCTCCCGTACGTCACGCGAGACGGGTGCCACAAGGTCCACTGGACCTTGGCTCTGGCACGACCGAAGAGCACTTTAGTGCTCTGAGAAATCGAACCCAAACTGCGAAGCAGTTGGGTTTCGAGAAGTGCCTCGCACTTCTCGGATAACAAAAAAGGACTTCCAATTCGGAAGTCCTTTTTGTTATCTAAGAGAGCGCGAGACGGGGATCGAACCCGCGACCCCCTCCTTGGCAAGGAGGTGCTCCACCACTGAGCCACTCGCGCATATTATATTGTGTTGTTCGTTTGGTTTCTCGCGAACACAAGTGATATAATACACGCAAAAGTTAAAAGTGTCAAGCACTTTTTTGAAAAAATTTCAAAAAAATTAAAATAATTACTTTGTTGAGAAGAAAGCGACAGTAATTCCACCAGGTCCAATATGTGTTCCGATTGTAGCTCCTACTTTTATTCTGGCCGGAACAGGAATCTTATTTTCCCATAAAGAGCTGCTGTCCTTAATGTATTTGTCGATAAGTTCTGTTGAACAGCCGGTGTAGCCAAGAAGGACAGGCATAGAATAATCAATTCCACCGTAGGTGTTGACCTGTTCAATTAAGAAGTTGTTGCCCTGCTTTGAGCCGCGGGCTTTACCTAATATGGCAACTTCACCATTATCAATTGCGATTACAGGTTTTATTTTTAATACATTTCCTAAGAAAGCGGCACTGCTTGATATTCTGCCACCTTTTTTAAGATATTCCAGAGTATCAAGAAGTGCTACAAGACGTATGCGTTTTTTGGCGGAGTTTAACTCATCAGCGATTGCTGTGGCTGACAATCCATCATTAATAAGTTTTAAAGCATATTCAATTAGAATCTGTTCGCCTACAGTTACATTTTCGCTGTCTATAATATATATTTTCCCCTGGCTGCCGGCGTGTTCGCTTTCATAATCCTCGGCGGCTATGCAGGCACTCTGGTAAGTTCCCGATAATTTAGAAGAAAGAGTTATCACTATAACGGCATCAGAATGGGTGAGTGCAGTTTCATAGGCAGAGGTAAATGCGAAAGGACTTACCTGGCTTGTCTTAGGGAGAGTGTCGCTTTCGATGAGTTTCATATAGAACTCATCTGCTGAGAGTGTGACACCATCTTCAAATTGTTCATCTCCAAATGATATAGTCATTGGAAGAACTGTGACCTGATTGTGTAAATTTCTTGGCATATCCGATGCTGAATCTGTTATAATTGTTATCTTAGAAGCTGAATTCATAAATAATCCTCATTTCTGCGTACCATTGCTGACAGGCAGGTGCTGGTACGCAAAGCCACAAGCCTGAAAATAGTATTGCAATACAGGAAGTGTGTAAAACCCCAAAATTGAACGTGAAAATAGTATTGCAATATGGTCTGTAAATATACAGCTAAGATACATTTTCCAATTAAATCATAATAATATTATCAAATATTTTTGTAATCAAAATATAACAAACGGGATTATATAACATATTACTTTGTATGTCAAACTATAATTGATTTTCTGGTTGAATTACTGTATATTAATATTGTTGTTTATGCAGCATATAAGTGTATTGAAATAACTGGAATATTCTGGTTAAGATATGGTATATGCTTACGGAAAGATGAGGAATATTAATGGACATAAGGAAGAAATTTGCTAAATATGTGTCACAGAACATATTCGGTATGCTTGGAATATCGTGTTATGTTGTTGCAGACACATTTTTTATATCTAAATTCGCAGGGGCAGACGGAATTACAGTTCTTAATCTTGTACTTCCTGTATTTAATGTTATATTTGCTGTTGGCTCAATGATAGGTGTTGGTTCGGCGATAAGATTTAAGATATTAAGAGCCAAGAATAATGAGAGGGCAGATGATTATTTTTCAAATGCAATAATGTGTGCGTGCCTGTTAAGCATAGTATTTATACTTGTGGGACTGTTTGCACCAGATAGGCTTTTAAGGCTTATGGGTGCAGATGATACAATTACGGCACTTGGAACCTGCTATACAAGGACATTTCTTATGTTTACTCCATTTTTTATGTGTAATTACATTGTAAGTGCATATGTAAGAAATGATAATGATCCCTCAAGGGCGATGATTGCGACACTTTGTGGAAGTCTTTTTAATATAGTGTTTGATTATATATTTATGTTTCCAATGAAGCTTGGGCTGTTAGGGGCTGCGATGGCTACTGCAGCTTCACCTGTATGCAGTATATTGGTGTGCTTGACACATTTTTTTGGTAAGAATAATACGGTTGTGTTTAAATGGCACTTTCCGTCTTTAAAAATGCTCTGGGAGTCGTGTATGCTTGGAACAGCCGCATTTATTGGTGAGATAGCATCGGCGGTTACTACAACTGTATTTAATATGCTGTTACTGTCAATCACAGGAAATATCGGTATTGCAGCATATGGAGTTGTTGCTAATTATGCTTATATTGGAACAGCTATATTTAATGGTATTGCCCAGGGAACACAGCCGCTTATTAGTGAATGTTACGGCAGGGGTGACAGAAAAGATGCTGAAAGGCTGTACAGAATGAGTGCTGCTACAGCGGTTGCACTTTTTGCAGTAATATATATAATTGTATTTAGATTTACAGACCAGCTTGTTGCACTGTTTAACAGTGAGGGTGTTGAGACACTTGCTGTATATGCACATAGCGGAATGATAATATATTTTGCAGGATTTTTATTTGCAGGATTTAATATAGTATCTGCCGGATATTTTAGTGCAGTGGAGTGTGCTAAAGAATCATTTGTGGTATCATTATTAAGAGGAATTGTGCTTATGCTTATTATGTCAATCAGCCTTTCAAAGCTGTTTGGAATGACAGGAGTATGGAGCAGTTTTCCGGCAACAGAATTAATAACGGCAGTTGTATGCGTAGTATTTCTTATACTAAAGAATAACAGAATGCGAAAGCATAATAATATATAGTCGGAGGATATGATATGGTTAATCCAGCATCAATTATGAAAATAATGAACTTAAAGAATAAATTTGCCGCAAACCATCCAAAGTTTGTGTCATTTATTAACTACTGCCTCAATGGTGGAATTCAGGAGGGAACAGTTATAGAGATAACTGTAACAAAGCCTGGAGAACAGCCGGTAACTTCTAATATGAAGGTTATGCAGTCAGATATAGATATTGTTAATGAACTTAAGACTTTATCCAAATAAGGTTTATTAAGCATTTGCTGGGGGTGTATATATGGGAAATATAATGGATTATCTTGACTGGCGTGGGGATATAACATTTGAACAGTCACCTTTTAATGAGGTTGATAATGTTATTCTTGCACAGCTTGCATACGTTAATTTCAGGGATATTATACCATCACCTGAGGAGAAGAGAAGCATTACATTAAAAGAAGCATCGCAGATGTTTTTTGATATGTATACAGAAAATGAACTAAAGCAGGATAAATCATTTATTAGTGAAGCTCCATTTCTTATGAAAAAAGCGGCAGCTTCCAAAAGATTTGGAAATCTGATTTTATCTAATTATGTAGATACAGTAGATGAAACCTTGGAAAAGCAGTTCGGGGCATTTCACATAAGAATAAGCCCTAAGCATACTTATGTTGTATTCAGGGGTACAGATGATACACTTGTCGGCTGGAAAGAGGATTTTAATATGAGCTTTATTATGCCTGTTCCGTCACAGGAGGCGGCGGTAGAGTATATTAATAGTACATGCCAGTACATAAGAGGAAGGCTTTATATAGGCGGACATTCCAAGGGTGGCAATCTTGCTATATATTCGGCTGTAAAATGCAGTGAGAGAGTAAGAAAAAAGATAGATTGTGTATACAATAATGATGGCCCTGGATTTGATGTGAATATGATAAAAAGTGCGAAATATCAGGCGATGTTACCGCTTATCAAAAGCATAGTCCCAGAGAATTCGATAGTAGGAATGTTACTTGAACACGATGAGGATTATATTATTGTTAAGAGTTCACAGAGCGGGCTTATGCAGCATGATGCAATGTCGTGGCAGGTGCTTGGTGCTTTTCTTGTAAAGGCTAAGAAATTAAGTGCACAGAGCAGAAGGCTTAATAAGGCATTAAGCAGCTGGATTAACAGCGTTGATAATGAACGCAGGGAGGAGTTCGTTGAAACTTTATTCGGACTTTTATATGCCAGCGGTGCTAAGAATTTGTCAGATGTGTCAGCAGACAGATTAAGAAGCACAAGGGAGGTTATACGTCAGTATGCCGGACTTGATAAGGACAGCAGAACACTTATTAAGAATATGCTTTTGTCGCTTACTGATAAGATAAGCAAGGCAAGATTTGAGAAATGATATTATAGAAATATTATAGAAGAAATGGAGATTAGATATGTCAGGAATTATTAATATTATACTTGGTGCAGTTGTACTATTTGTTGTAGTTGTATTGTTCCTGTGGGTTTCATCTAAGCACAAAGAGAGCGGACTTGGAGATACCTGTAGCGGCAATTGTTCTTCGTGCAGTGCCCATTGTTCAACTGGTTCTAAAGATAAGAAGTAAGAAAGAGAATAAATATGACTAATGAATTCAGGAAAAAGGCTGTCGAACTTGGAAAGCTAATGAATAGCAAGTCTAAATTATCTGTACCGCTTGTAAAATGTATTATTGAGTGTTTTGAGATTGTATTTGATGAGCAGGATATAGATTATATGCTTCTTATGAAGGACGGATATTACAGCAGGGATGAGCTTAAAGAATTGTGGCAGCTTGACGGTGAGGCATTTGAGAAAGTATTTACAAGCATAAGGGACAAAGGCGGAATATGGGAGAGCAGGCAGGAAGGTGTCTATGATATAACGCCGATATTTCCGGGCTGGGTTGAGCTGTATGCCTCTGGACCGCTTAATGATAAGAGAAGACGGCTTCTTATTAAGTTTGCAGAATTTGAGGAACTTCTTATAAAGCTTAATATAGCACCTGTAAGAATGTATATGAACCGTGTCAATGAGCGCAATATGCAAAGAGAGCAGGGAAGAATGTCAACGCTTATACCTGACCCTGCCAATAATCTGAGTGCTAAAAAGAGAATTATTAAGATTAATAAAAATGTAGATGCTGTGCAGGCTGTGTATACAGAGGGTGAGGTTATGGATATTCTTAACAGGAATAAGGAACATATTGCTGTTATGAACTGTTTCTGCCGCACCAAAAAGATGCTTGAGAATGGAAAATGTGACTATGATATGCCGATTGAGTCGTGTATGGCGGTTGGAAGAATGGCTGTACAGCTTGAAAAAGCTGGCGTTGCAAGACACATTTCCATAGATGAAGCCAGAAAGCTTATAGACACGCTTGAGAAAAAAGGCTGTATACATACATTATATCACTATGGCACATACTCTGGTAATGAAGAGATTGTGCTGTGCAACTGTTGTATAGACTGCTGTTTCTTATATGGAAGCTTCAGGGAGGGTGCTTTATCGCAGCTTATGATTAAGGCATTTTACAGACCACAGATAGTTGATAACGCGAAATGTACAGGCTGTAACAGGTGCGCCTGTTTCTGTCCGACCAATGCAACGTGGTATGATAAAGAGCGCGCAGAGCTTGTATATGATATAGACAGGTGCATAGGCTGTGGACAGTGTGTAACGCAGTGTCCGTCAGGTTACAGAAGTATGGTTAAAGATGAGAGAAACATTTTCGTAAAGACCAGAAAGAAGGTGGATTATGGTAGAAATCTATAAGACAGATAATAAGGTACTGCAAAAGCTTGATAATATAGAAGAAGGCTGCTGGGTTAATATGATTGACCCGACAAGCAGTGAATTATCCCTTGTATCAGGCTATTTTGAGATAGACTTAGCTGACCTTGCGACAGCACTTGATGAGGAAGAAAGTTCACGAATAAGTCTTGAAGACGGTTATACACTTATTCTTGTGGATATACCAACACCTGAGGTACGACACGAGAAAAAGATGTATACAACAATACCATTAGGTATCATATTAAAGAATGATGCAATAATAACGATATGCAGGGAAGATACACCCGTGCTTAACTATTTTGTGCGCAATAAGTTAAAAGAGTTCAGTACTAAGAAGAAAATGCGTTTTATATATGAAATGATGTTCCGCTCGGCTATGCTTTATCAGGCTTACTTACGTGGGATTGATAAGAAAAGAACTGAGATAGAAGAAAGAGTTGGCGATGATACACACGATACAGATATTATCGAGCTTCACGAATTAGAATCGACGCTTGTATACTTTGCTACATCTTTAAGGGCGAACAGCATTGTGCTTGAAAGATTAAGACGATACAAAAGACTTGAACAGTATCCGGAGGATATGGAACTGCTTGAAGATGTAACAGTCGAATACCAGCAGGCTATCGAGATGACGTCTATATACAGGGATATTATAGATGGTACAAGAGAGCTGTTGTCATCGGTTATTAATAACAGGCTTAATAATGTAATGAAAATTCTTACATCAATCACTATAGTTATGGCTATACCTACAATAATATCGGGAATATATGGAATGAATGTTGCCGGTGAGTGGATGCCTTTATCAGCAACCAGGTATGGATTTTATATAATTGTTGTAATAATATTTATTATATGTGTGTTTGTATTGTGGTTCCTTAAGAAGAAGAAAATGCTTTAAGGTGTTTAAGAAGATTTATTATATATAAAAAATATAATATACAATGGTAAAATTATATAATTTGTTTAATAAAAGCTGTGGAACAGTAATTATCTTTAAAAGTAGTCTTTATCCCGAAGTATTCTTTATCCAAGAGTAATCTTTGCTTAAAAATAATCTTTTAAAGATAATGCTTGTCCACAGCTTTATAATTGCTAGTAATATTTGTTATTATACTTATATGCTTACTTGTAAACTTCCTGCCAGCGTGACACCATCTCCTCAGCTTCTGTCTTAGATGATACTTTTGTTACAATGACCCCGTCAAGATAAATCTCATATACCGGAAACTTCTTAGGACTGTCTCCGTGATACACCTCTACTCTGCTGAATTTCACACGCTCCATAATAAAAAACCTCCACATATTAAATTAATAATATATAATTGTTAAAACAAATTAACAATATGTTGTATTGTATCACATACATATTTAAAATAAAATACAAGATTTGCCATTGGTACTAAAGTACCAAAAAACAAATAAAATTGTTGCATATTTGTGCATTATAAACTATAATAATCGCAGGGTTATTTCGACAATTGAATTAAGGAGAAGGTTTAGATATGTATTCACAACAGAATGTTGGAATCGGGGATGACTATGTGACAGCACATAGACTGGACCGCCGGCTTGCGGTCATAGACAGATTTTATCTTACTAATGTAACGAACCGTGCCTTTAATGACTATTTTGGAAATACGTCATATGGCTGTCTTACGGAGTTCGTACATCCAGATGATAAAGAGAAGTTAATAGAGCTTATTGATTCGTTTGATGGAAGTCCTGTGGGTAAATGCTTTTTATTCAGGGACTATAAGGGGGAGTACAGACAGAATCTTATTAAGCTTTTGTCATTTGAGAATAATGATGCTCTGCGTAATATTGATATAGAGATGATCGATATAGATAGTGTTGTAGAGACTAATCGCAGGATATGTGACGATATCGCAATGGAAAGAGTAGTTATGGGACTCACAGGCGAGTATGTATTTGCGTATTCTGAGAAGACTGGGGATATTAAGATTGTAAGATATGAAGGCATTTCAAGAGAAGTAATAACTAGAATGCCTATTGATGAATGGAAAGCATATATGCTTGATGGCAGAATTCTTGAAGAGGACGTTGTTGAACTGAATAATCTGATAAGGTATATAAAGCTGTATACATCAGAGTTCAGTGTCAAGCTTACAACTAATATGAGAACCTTTGGCAAAGCTATGGAAAAGGTTAAGTTCGTAGGAGCTGTATATACTAAGTATACAGGTGAGAATATGGTTATTGGAAGGATTATTCTTGCTGACGGAACTAACAGTATGGGTAATATTGTTGAGATTGCCGATGAACTTACTATGGATTCGCTTACCAAGGTGTATAATAAGAAGACTATAACAGAGTATGCACAGAAGCTTGTTAAGAAAGAGAAGATTAACAGGGTAAGCATAGTTATACTTGATGTTGATTATTTCAAGCAGGTTAATGACAGATATGGACATCTCTATGGAGATAAAGTACTTACAAGAGTAGCCAAGAAGCTTAAAGAGGTTGTTGGTGAAGATGGTGTTGTCGGACGTATAGGCGGAGATGAATTTATGATCGTCTTAAATGGAATTAATGACGATTATTCATTAAGAGGAATATTAAGAGCTATACGAACACAGGTTAAGTGGGAATTCAAGAATGATTATGAAAATTTTCAGGTCACGACATCAATAGGTGTTGCATTCAGTCCTAATAATGGACACGAATATGAAGAATTGTTTAAAAAGGCTGATTTCTGTCTTTATGTAGCAAAGGAAAAGGGCAGGGACAGGTATGTATTTTTCAGGGATGAGATACATAAAGAGTCTTATGAGAATTCTCTTAACCAGAAGGATAAGATATTTAATGACGGCAGGGAGATGCGCGAATTAAGATATCTTACAGACATTATGTTACAGTTTAACACAGACAGAAAGGGTGCTGTAAGCAATATGTTTGAACATATGATTCAGACTTACAAGGTGGACAGCATAAGCATTTATAAAGGTAAGGCTTTAAAGAGGTGTTTGACATTTGGACAGCAGCTTGAGGATGCGGAGTATCTGCCATATGTTAATACAGATGGCTTTAATAAGCTTATGGGAGATAAGAATTATATATCAGCCGATTTCGTCAACAGAAATCTGGATGTAGCTCCTGAATTTGTTGAGGAGATGAAGAAGCGGCATATATGTTCAACAATCCAGTGCTTTATTGGTGGCAGGGATGATATAAAAGGTGTTCTTACAATAGATAAGACCAAAGAAGCTTCACAGTGGGCAGAATATGAGATAGAGTGTGCTGTGATAACATCAACTTTATTGTATACAATAATAAGTGATGAAGAGCAGGATTATGTTGCAGCGATGAATATTACAGATTAAAAACAGCCCCTAATTACTATTGGCATAAGTAATTAGGGGAATTTTATATATTGCAGTATATTGTATTTATATTGTATTAAATCCACAACATATTGTGTTTGTATTGACTTGAAGATATATGTGATGTAAAATTTAAACTGCGCTATACAAGAGAACTCTTGTGTAGCGCATTATATACGATTAGGGTAGATAAAGCCCCAATATGATATATTTTATTATTAATAAATATTACGCGTAATTTTATTTGTATACTAAATGTGAATAGAAATTTATTGTCAGGTAAAAAGGGAGGGTTTACTAATTATGAAGATAATCAAACGTAGTGGATCAGAAGTTACATTTGATATTAGTAAAATAATGGCAGCAGTTGCAAAGGCAAATAAGGAGGTTGTACATAGCGAAAGACTTTCTGATGAGCAGATTGAAACAATATCTGATAATGTCGAGAGCATCTGCCAGGAGATGAACAGATCACTTAATGTTGAAGAAATTCAGGATCTTGTTGAGAACCAGATTATGAATATGAGGGCATTTGCAGTAGCCAGAAAGTATATCACATACAGATATAAGAGAGCTCTTGTAAGAAAGTCTAACTCAACAGATGAGCAGATATTAAGTCTTTTAGAGTGCAATAATGAGGAAGTAAAGCAGGAGAATTCCAATAAGAATCCTACTGTTAATAGTGTACAGAGAGATTATATGGCAGGAGAGGTCAGCAAGGATATTACTAAAAGATTTCTTCTTCCAGCAGATATTGTAGATGCACACGAGCAGGGACTTATACATTTTCATGATGCAGATTATTTCGCACAGCATATGCACAACTGCTGTCTTGTAAACCTTGAAGATATGCTCCAGAACGGAACGGTTATAAGCGAAACAATGATTGAGAAGCCACACAGCTTTTCTACAGCCTGTAATATAGCTACACAGGCTATTGCACAGATTGCCAGCTCACAGTATGGCGGACAGAGCATTTCATTAGCACACCTTGCTCCATTTGTCCAGATAAGCAGGGAAAAGTTCATTAAGCAGGTTGCAGAGGAATTCAAGGCAACTGGAATTGATGCAGGAGAAGATAAGATTAAGGAAGTTGCAGAATTAAGAGTAAGAGATGAAATTAAACGTGGTGTACAGATGATTCAGTATCAGGTAATAACACTTATGACAACTAATGGACAGGCTCCATTTGTTACTGTATTTATGTATCTTGATGAGGTTCCGGAAGGACAGACAAGAGAAGACCTTGCCCTTGTAATAGAGGAAGTTCTTAAGCAGAGAATACAGGGTGTTAAGAACGAAAAGGGTGTATGGATTACACCAGCGTTTCCTAAGCTTATATATGTGCTAGAGGAAGATAATATAAGAGAAGATTCAAAGTATTGGAACCTTACTCAGCTTGCCGCTAAATGTACAGCTAAGAGAATGGTTCCAGATTATATATCAGAAAAGATTATGAAGAAGCTTAAGGTTGATAAGTTTGGAGAAGGACATTGCTTCCCTTGTATGGGCTGTCGTTCTTTCCTGACACCTTATAATGACCCAGAGAATGATAATAAGCCTAAATATTATGGACGTTTTAATCAGGGTGTAGTTACACTTAATCTTGTAGATGTAGCATGTTCATCAGGTAAGGATATGGATAAATTCTGGAAAATCCTTGATGAAAGACTTGAGCTTTGTAAGAGAGCACTTATGTGCAGACATTATAGATTAAAAGGTACTCCATCAGATGTTGCACCAATTCTCTGGCAGAATGGTGCACTTGCAAGACTTAAGAAGGGCGAAACCATTGATAAGCTTCTTTACGGCGGATATTCTACTATTTCTTTAGGGTATGCTGGTCTGTGTGAATGTACTTACTATATGAAGGGTGTTACACATACGGATCCTAATGGTACAGAATTTGCATTAAAGCTTATGACATATTTAAGAGATACCTGCAACCGCTGGGCCAAGGAGACTAATATAGATTTCAGTCTTTACGGAACACCGCTTGAATCAACAACTTATAAGTTTGCTAAGAATCTTCAGAAAAGATTTGGCAAGATAAAAGGTGTTACGGATAAGAATTATATAACTAATAGTTACCATGTTCATGTAACAGAGAATATCAACGCATTTGACAAGCTGAAGTTCGAGGCTCAGTTCCAGGAGCTTTCACCAGGTGGTGCAATAAGTTATGTAGAAGTTCCGGATATGAATGACAATATACCAGCAGTTCTTTCTGTTATGCAGTTTATATATGACAATATTATGTATGCAGAGCTTAATACAAAGAGCGATTATTGTCAGGTATGCGGCTATACAGGACAGATACAGATTATAACTGATGATGATGGAAAGCTTATATGGGAATGTCCTAATTGTGGCAACCGTAATCAGGATAAGATGAATGTTGCAAGAAGAACATGCGGTTATATTGGAACACAGTTCTGGAATCAGGGACGTACACAGGAGATTAAGGAAAGAGTGCTTCATCTTTAATATTTAACAGTATATTAAAAGCCAGCCGGAATAATATCCGGCTGGCTTTTTGGTGTATTATTCATCAAATATACTAACGATTTCACCGTCCATAATTTTATTCATATTCTTAACGGCACAGAAATTACCGCACATAGAGCAGGTATCTTCTTTTTCTGGCTTGGCTTCCTGTCTGTAGCGTCTTGCTTTTTCTGGGTCTATGGCAGCATCAAATTGTGCATCCCAGTCAAGTACACGTCTTGCTTTATCCATCTTTAAATCCCAGTCGATTGCACCGGGAACACCTTTTGCAATATCAGCAGCGTGAGCTGCAATTCTTGCTGCAATAATTCCTTCTTTAACATCATTTAAGTCAGGAAGACGAAGATGTTCAGCAGGAGTTACATAGCAGAGGAAAGAAGCACCATATGTAGCAGCGATAGCACCACCGATAGCAGAAGTTATATGGTCATAGCCAGGTGCAATATCTGTAACAAGAGGTCCAAGTACATAGAAAGGAGCACCCTTGCATATGGTTTTTTGGATTTCCATATTAGCCTGAATCTGGTTGATTGGCATATGTCCAGGTCCTTCAATCATAACCTGAACGTCCTTTTCCCACGCACGTCTTGTAAGTTCACCTAGAGTAACAAGCTCCTCAATCTGTGATATATCAGAGGCATCCATAATACAGCCAGGCCTGCAGGCATCACCAAGACTCATAGTAACGTCATATTCACGGCATATATCAAGTACTTCGTCATAGTATTCAAAAAATGGATTTTCATTGCCTGTCATTTCCATCCACGCATAGATGATTGAACCGCCTCTTGATACAATGTTCATAAGACGTTTGTCGGCTCTGAATTTCTTAGCTGTAGCTTTGTTAATTCCACAATGGATAGTCATAAAGTCGACACCATCTTCAGCGTGCATTCTTACAATATCAAGCCATTCCTTAGCAGTAATTTCCTTAAGAGCCTTGTGATAATATACAACGGCATCATATATTGGAACAGTACCGATGATTGCTGGACATTCAGTAGTGAGCTTTCTTCTGAACTTCTGTGTGTCCCCAAATGAACTTAAATCCATTATGGCCTCAGCACCCATTTTTACTGCATTATTTACCTTATCAAGTTCCATATCAAGGTCAACACAGTCTCTTGAAGTACCAAGATTGACATTAATTTTAGTACGAAGCATAGAGCCTATTCCGTTAGGGTCAAGGCATTTGTGATTTTTGTTAGCTGGTATAATAACCTGTCCACAGGCTACGAGTTTTACAAGTTCATTAATATCCATGTGTTCTTTAGCTGCAACACATTCCATTTCTTTAGTGATAATGCCTTTTCTGGCGGCATCCATCTGTGTTGTGTATTCCATAAGTATCCTCCATTTCCACACATAATACAAAATAAAAATTCATAATAAGTATTGGTGCTTTCGTGTAATGTATTAATTAGGGAACTGACTGGAAGAATTAGGAAGATGAATATTTATACAGATTAAAAAATAGAACGTAACATAAAATTATAATATCTGCATTTAATTTAACATCATATATTTGATTAAAATGACTAGAGAATAATAATCTTCCTACGGTGGCATTATCCACATCAGGTATATGGGTCGGAACCGGATTCCCTCTCAGCCAGGCAAAAGCCTTCTGCTCCCCAGTTAATATCTTATGATTGATAGTATAACATCTGCCCGATAAAAGTCAATCTTATGTAAAGACTTTTATCGGGCAGGTTATAATAATATTATTGTTAATCTGTTATAGACTGCTGCTGGCTTTCAGCTTCGCACTTTGCTTCTGTATTTCTTTCTGGCAGAATGTAAAGCATAAAATACATAAATGCCATAAGAACGATACCTCCGATAACATCATATACAGAGTGTTGTTTTAAGAATATTGTTGACAGGCATATAAGTATACATAATATAAGTGAAGCATTGACAATATATTTGTGCTCTTTAAGTGCCTTACACTTTGAAAGGGCAGTGTGGACGGCAATTGAATTATATACATGTATGCTTGGAAATACGTTGGTTGTCGTATCGGTAGCATAGAGTACAGCAACAAGCTTTCCAAATATATTATCAGGGATGTTATCAGGTCTTAATGTTAGACCATTAGGGTATATCATACATATAAACATAGATACCGACATACCGATAATAAGTGAAAGAGCAAATCTTATAAATTCTTTATTGTCTGCTTTCAGAACCATATATATGCATGAAGCAGCTATATAGACAAACCATAAAAGATAAGGGATTATAAATATCTCAAGGAAAGGTATATAGCTGTCGATTGTTCCGTTTAATATGTGAATTCCGGGATAATCCATAGTTATTTTATGCTCAAGATAAAAGAACCAGGGAAGATATATAAAAGCGTAAAGTGCAAAAAGCAGACGCCACCATATTTTTTTAAATGTTTTCATCATAACCTTCATTTCCAGCAGATAACCGCTATAATAAATAATATTAAAATGTTAGCATTGTTTCTAATCAAAAGCAATAGCAATTTGATTATGTGTTTACAAAGTTATAGATTTTTAATATAATATTTTGTTGTGATTTAATATTTAATAAAAAATTATTATAATAGTTAGAAAATGTTTGTAAAGTAAGTGATGGATTGGTATACAATTATGTTGTAGATGTCCGGATATATTAACGGCTGTCACTTAATTATATGATATGAATTGGAGAAAAATATGCTTAAATTAAGCCATATAAAAAAGAGCTATAAGAAGAATGAAGTTCTTACAGATATATCCTTTACATTTGAGGAAGGACAGATATATCCTATACTTGGTGGACCGGGAGCTGGAAGAACAACATTATTTGAGTGTATATGTGGAGATATATCTGTTGATGACGGAAGCATAGTTACAATTGATAAGTGTAAATATTTTTATGCGGCAAAGCAGAGTGTTCTTCCTGTATACATAACAGGTTATGAGTTTATAAGTATGCTTTGTGATATGGAGAGAGACGACCCTGAGCCAGAGGATATATTTGATAGAATTGGGTTCAGTGTTGCCAAGAGAGATGAGCTTATAGCGGATTATACATTTGAGGAGAAGAAGCTTTTACAGCTTGCCTGTATTCTTGTAATAAGACCTTATGTTGTGCTTTTTGATGAGCCACTTGATTATTGCAGTGAAGAATACATTAATAAGTTTATCGAAGTTATTAATACAATAAAAGAAGGCAGGATAATACTTATCTCAACAGGACTTCTAGAGATTTCCAAGAGGATAAGTGAGGATACGCTAGTCTTAAATAACGGAGAATTTAATCACATAGATAAAAAGACTATGGAAATTCCAGAGATAAGGAAGGCAGTTTTAGATATATTAGGGGAGACAGACAATGAGATTATTTAGGAAGCTGTTTGCTGAGAAGATTTTAAGGTTTTATGAGGGTACTAATGCAGGTATAAGATATATAAGTAATGCACCACTTATAGGCAGATGTGTTAAAGAGAATACATTTGCAGAGAATTCCAAGGCGAGATTATTTGTTGGAATTATGGCACAGTTATTTATGGTTTTATGGGAATTTATAAAGAAGTTTGCATATGTATTTATTCTTATATATATACCATATGTGCTTATAGGTCTTGAGTGTCCATTGATTAAGGCCAATCAGGAGCTTACAATTATATATATGTTTGTTATGCTTTCGGTTATATGCGGAAGTCTTTCTAACAACATATTATTTACTATAGGTGACAGGGATTACCTTATGATAAGAGTTATGTCAATAAGTCCATATATGAATTTTTTAGGAAAGCTTCTTTATAAGATGGTTACTGAATTCATATTTTATTTTATTATTCTTAATATATTCGGCGTTTCGTGGTTTCATTCGCTTATGCTCTGTATGCTTACGATATGCGTAAGACCTATAGGTGAGATGTTTGCGATTATGTCTTTTGATCATTTTATATGGGTATATGAGAATAGAAGTGTGTTTAATGGAACTGTTATGGCGGTATGTGTTTTACTTGCGTATGGTGTGCCATTTTTTGTAAGACGACTTTCCCATAACTGGCTCTATGCAGTACATCCTTTTGTGGTGCTGGTATTTTTCCTTGCAGGAGCTGGTGCAATGTATTTCTTATGGTGGTATAAGTATTACAGAAAGATTGTCAGAGAGGCTATGCATTTAAAACACGAGAGCTGATTAGGATGATGGAGAACGAATATGAAGAAAAAGAACAGAGAAAAGTTAAGATTGATTACATTAAGGGTATGTATAGGGATTCTTTGTGCTTTTGTTATAGCTGTATTCATACGTTCGTATTATTACAGAAGCAAGGAAAGTAATCTTGATATTAAGTCAAGGTATACTTTCACGGTGGATATAGATGCTTACGGGGATGTTATTGATGAGCAGTATCAGACAAGGGCAGCTACATATGATGATTCTAATGTCATAAATACGATGCCTGATGTATCACAGGTTAAGACAGAAACAGTGGCCAGGACGTGGCTTAATGAGTATGTTAATCAGTATATGAATGAGTATCTTCCGTATAATAAGTCAGTTAAGAGGATGACAATAGATGATATTAATGTATTGAATGAAGATGAACATACAGCGTTAATAAGTTTTTCGGTAATTCTTAAAAATGCTGCTTCTGATTATTTTCTTTCGTGGGACGGAGTTACTGATGATGACAGATTGAAATGTGAGTGGGTTGTATCTTACTATATTGATGCACATACTGACAACACTGCTACGGTGTATGTTACATCAGCATTAAGTCCGGAAGAATACGGAATAGCACAGTACAATGAGAAGGCAGCCCTGGCAGCAGATAGCGAGAACAAGACCAATGCTTCTACAGACCTGCTTGCAAGATATGTTATAAGAGATGATATATTGAGTGTAACTTATGATGATGGTGAGCATTATGCAACTGTTCCAGTAGATGTTGAAAATCTTATGTATGAAAGCGGAAGTACAAGCACGTTGAAGGATGGAAGTTATCTTATAACTACATCAAAGACTGCATTTTTATTTGGCGGCAGGATGGGAAGTTCTAAGAAAGTACCGGTAACTCTTATATATTCTGATGATAAAGGTGTTAACTGGACCAGCTGTGAACTTGATAATATATATAACGCAGAAGATTACTATGTTGATTTCTTTGATGAGAATAAGGGTGTTATTGTATGTGGTTATGCCAGGACTGATAATGAAAAGGAGTCTTACAGGATATACCAGACAGCTAATGGTGGCGAGACGTGGACAACAGTTGGAAGCGGTCCTGCTAATTATATATTAAAAGGTGTTATGTATGTGGACGAAAATGTTGGATTTTTCTGCTACAATTATGCAGAAGGAATGGACGGCAATCTTTATATGACTAAAGATGGCGGCAAGACATTTTCTAAAGTGACACTTCCAGAACAGGAGCTTGACAGTACAGCCAAGTCATCAACGGCTTCAAGCACGGTAGCTGATGATGAGTTAAGATGGAATGATGTATACAAGGAAGCGTTAGTTCCTACAGTTGATGGTAAAGGTATTATAACTGTATATCTTACACAGGGTTCTAATGGAACTTATAATGATGGCAAGACGGCGGCTAAGTATCAGTCATCTGATAAAGGTGATACATGGGTGTTCGTAAGCCAGCTTGAGATTACGCAGAATAATAATAAGCATAATTGACTTTTTGCTTGAATTATTATTCATTATATGATAATATTTATGGAGTTTAAGAAAAAAAGACATTTTTGTGTCTTTTTTTTTGCGCAAAAGTCAATTGAAACTATATAAAGACTATTAACAGTTGTGGTTTGCGCACTATAATCAATTTAATATACGAAAGGGAATAGGTGGCATTCATGAAAGCATTTTTAATACTTGAAGATGGAACAGTATTTAAGGGAACAAGTATTGGTTCCACTCGCGAAGTCATTAGCGAAATAGTTTTTAATACTTCGATGACAGGATATCTGGAGGTGTTAACTGATCCTTCATATGCAGGACAGGCAGTTACAATGACATATCCTCTGATTGGCAACTATGGCGTCTGCTATAAAGATATGGAGTCTGAAAAAGCATGGCCAGATGGATTTATTGTGAGAGAATTATCAAGGATGCCAAGTAACTTCAGAAATGAAGCTCCTATACAGAAGTTCCTTTTAGATAATGATATACCAGGTATCTGTGGAATAGATACAAGAGCCCTTACTAAGATATTAAGAGAAAAGGGTACTATGAACGGAATGATTACAACTAACGAAAACTATAATCTTGATGAAGTACTTCCTAAGATTAAGGAATACAAGGTTGCGGGAGTTGTAAGAAAGGTTACATGCAAGGAAAAGTATGTACTTAACGGAGATGGACCAAGAGTTGCACTTATGGACTTTGGTGCTAAGAAGAATATTGCTAAGTCTCTTAATGACAGAGGCTGTGAGGTTACAGTATATCCAGCGTATACTAAGGCAGAGGAAATCTTAGCTTCCAATCCAGATGGTATTATGTTATCAAATGGTCCTGGAGATCCTAAGGAATGTGTAGAGATAATAGAAGAGATAAAGAAGCTTTATGCAAGCAATGTGCCTATATTTGCCATATGTCTTGGACATCAGCTTATGTCTCTTGCGACAGGTGCTGATACACACAGATTAAAGTATGGACACAGAGGTGCTAACCACCCAGTTAAGGATCTTGCTACTGGAAAGGTATATATATCAACACAGAATCATGGTTATGTTGTAGATGAAGCAACACTTAATCCAGAGGTTGCAGAACCAGCATTTGAAAATGTTAATGATAAGACTAATGAAGGTCTATCTTATAAGGGTAAGAATATATTTACTGTACAGTTCCATCCGGAAGCTTGTGCAGGACCACAGGATACAGCGTATCTTTTTGACAGATTTATGGATATGATGAAGAAGGAGGACTAAGACAATGCCAAAGAATCCTAATATAAAGAAGGTTTTAGTAATCGGTTCAGGTCCAATCGTAATCGGACAGGCAGCAGAATTTGACTATGCAGGTACACAGGCTTGCCGTTCTCTTAAGGAAGAGGGAATAGAAGTATGCCTCGTTAACTCTAACCCAGCGACTATCATGACAGATAAGGATATTGCTGATGAAGTATATATCGAACCTCTTACTGTAGAAGCATTAAAGCAGATTATATTAAAGGAAAAGCCAGACAGCATCTTACCTACACTTGGTGGACAGGCTGGTCTTAACCTTGCTATGGAGATAGCAGAGACAGGTTTCCTTGAAGAGAATAATGTACAGCTTATAGGTACAACTGCACTTACAATTAAGAAGGCAGAAGACAGACTTATGTTCAAGGAAACTATGGAAAAGATAGGTGAACCTTGTGCACCTTCATTAGTTGTTAATGATGTTCCATCTGGTGAAGCATTTGCAGCTAAGATTGGTTATCCGGTTGTTCTTCGTCCTGCTTACACACTTGGTGGAAGCGGCGGTGGTATCGCCCATAACGTAGAAGAATTAAGAGAGATTCTTGAGAATGGTTTAAGACTTTCAAGAGTTGGTGAAGTTCTTGTTGAAAGATGTATATCTGGCTGGAAGGAAATCGAATACGAAGTAATGCGTGACAGCAACGGAACATGCATAACTATATGTAATATGGAAAATATTGACCCAGTTGGTGTACATACAGGTGATAGTATTGTAGTTGCTCCTTCACAGACACTTTCAGATAAAGAATATCAGATGCTTAGAACATCTGCACTTAACATTATAGATGAGCTTGGTATCACAGGTGGATGTAATGTACAGTATGCACTTCATCCAGACAGCTTTGAATACTGCGTTATTGAGGTTAATCCTCGTGTAAGCCGTTCTTCAGCACTTGCTTCTAAGGCTACAGGTTATCCTATCGCCAAGGTTGCAGCTAAGATTGCACTTGGTTATACACTTGATGAGATTAAGAACGCAGTTACAGGAAAGACATATGCAAGTTTTGAGCCAGCACTTGACTACTGTGTAGTTAAGATACCTAGACTTCCATTTGATAAGTTTATCTCTGCAAAGAGAACACTTACAACACAGATGAAGGCTACTGGTGAGGTTATGAGTATATCTGATAACTTCGAGGGTGGTCTTATGAAGGCTATACGTTCACTTGAACAGCATGTTGACAGCCTTATGTCATACGATTTTACAGGACTTACAGATGAGGAACTTTTAGAAGATCTTGCTGTAGTTGATGACAGAAGAATCTGGAAGATAGCAGAAGGCTTAAGAAGAGGCATAGAGCCAGCAGTTATGCATGACATAACAAAGATTGACAGATGGTTTATAGATAAGCTTCAGATTATCGTTGAGATGGAGAATTCTTTAAAGAAAGGTCCTCTTACAGAAGAATTATTAAGAGAGGCTAAGAGAATTGAGTTCCCTGATAATGTTATTGGAGAACTTACAGGACATACAGAAAGAGAAATAAAAGAACTTCGTGATAAGTATGATATTCACGCAGCATTTAAGATGGTTGATACTTGTGCCGCTGAGTTCGCAGCCACAACTCCGTATTACTATTCAGTATATGGCAGTGAGAATGAAGCTGCAGAGACTAAGGATAAGAAGAAAGTTCTTGTACTTGGTTCAGGTCCAATAAGAATTGGACAGGGTATTGAATTCGATTTCTGTTCAGTACATTGTACATGGGCATTTAAGAAAGAGGGTTATGAGACAATTATTATCAATAATAACCCAGAAACAGTATCAACAGACTTTGATATTGCTGATAAGCTTTACTTTGAGCCACTTACAGAAGAAGATGTTGAAAGTATTGTAGAATTCGAGAAGCCGGATGGAGCTGTAGTTCAGTTTGGTGGACAGACAGCTATCAAGCTTACAGAAGCTCTTATGAAGATGGGTGTGCCAATTCTTGGAACTAAGGCAGAAGATGTAGATGCTGCTGAGGATAGAGAGTTATTTGATGAGATTCTTGAAAAGACACAGATTCCTAGAGCAAAAGGACAGACAGTATTCACTGTTGAGGAAGCCCTTAAAGCTGCTAATGAACTTGGTTATCCTGTTCTTGTACGTCCTTCATATGTACTTGGTGGACAAGGTATGCAGATTGCTGTATCTGATGAAGATGTAGTGGAATTTATGGGAATTATCAACAGAATTAAGCAGGATCACCCAATCCTTGTAGATAAGTACCTTATGGGTAAGGAAATTGAAGTGGATGCCGTATGCGATGGCGAAGATATTCTTATTCCTGGTATTATGGAACACATTGAAAGAGCTGGTATTCATTCTGGAGATAGTATTTCAGTATATCCAGCTAAGTCAATCTCTCCAAAGATAACTGAAATGATTGCTGATTACACAGGAAGACTTGCGAGAGCACTTCATGTAAAGGGTATGATTAATATCCAGTTTATTGTATACAACGATCAGGTATATGTAATTGAAGTAAATCCACGTTCAAGCCGTACAGTACCATATATCAGCAAGGTTACTGGTATTCCTATTGTTAAGCTTGCAACTAAGGTTATTACAGGAGCTAAGATAAGAGATTTAGGTTATGAGCCAGGTCTTCAGAAGGCTGCTGATTACTATGCAATCAAGATGCCAGTATTCTCGTTCGAGAAGATCAGAGGTGCTGATATAAGCCTTGGACCAGAAATGAAGTCTACAGGTGAGTGCCTTGGTATATCTAAGAGCTTTGATGAAGCACTTTACAAGGCATTTGAGGGAGCTGGAATAAGACTTCCAAAGCATAAGCAGATTATTATGACTCTTGCAGATAAGGATAAGCAGGACGGTATTGATATAGCACAGAGATTTGAAGCACTTGGATACAAGATATATGCTTCAAGAGGTACAGCTAAGGTTCTTAAAGAAAATGGCGTACACGCTATTCAGGTTAATAAGATTGGACAGGAAGCTCCAACACTCCTTGACCTTATATTAGAGCATAAGATTGATCTTGTTATTGATACACCAGAAAATGGTATTGAGAGAGCAAAGGATGGTTTCCTTATAAGAAGATATGCTATCGAGACAGGCGTTCACTGCCTTACAAGTCTTGATACAGCTCACGCACTTATCTCAAGTCTTGAGCATGCATTTAATAATCAGGAACTTTCAATAGTAGATATTGCTACAATTGATAACAGAGGTTAATTGAATTAATGCAAATAGTATAATTATGCAGAGTGATATATATATAATGAGCACAAATGTGCTCATCCTAAAAGCTACGCAAAAATTGTGATATAATGTTTATATAATACATTTTATAAGTAATATTATAGTCCTCCAGAAGCTAAGTAAGGCGAATGTGCCTTAAAAGCTTTTGGGGGACTTTTATAATCAGAGGGATTATGTTAAAATGCTTAATATGTCCTGAATAATATATTTGATAATCAGGGCAAAAAGGAGAATATATGAGATTATTGAATATAGGTGATAAGCTTATTAATCTAAAGAATAAATTGAAGTTAAAAAATGCAGTGTCAATAGCGGCAGCTGTTATGCTTGGTGTAACTTCACTTGCAGGCTGTGGCTTTGTGTCTAACCCGGTTGAATATATGAGCCAGGCAGATAATGAGAATGGTACGGTTAGCGATAACACTGATAAGATAACAGATAATAGTGGAAATAATGCGGGCGGTATGAAAGATAACAGCTCTGATGCCGGAAGTATTGTTAATGGCAGCGACAATAGTAATGGTAATAACCAGACCAGTGGTAAGCGAAAGGTTTGTATTGTTGGGACATATGGAAGTGTGAGCGAGCTTGTTAATACAGCAGATTATGAGGATAAAATAGATATTGAATTAATTCAGGAAAATAAAGATTTTGATGAAACAAAGGATTTAATATCATTAGCTTCTAAAGTCCAGGAAATATGTAGTGGTGATGCGGATATAGTTATCGTATCGGCAAGGAAAAGATTTGCAGACCAGATCAGATATTTTCTTACTTATACAATAGATACAGATAAGAGTATATATGTTGTTGAGGAAGATAATAACAATTATAAGACAGAAATAGCTGATATTGTTGATAATAAAGCGAATAAGGTTAATGATAGTGCAAAACATCATTTTGACGTGACAGAGATTAAGGATATGGGCTATGTCGGTATGGTTAATGATTATATAGGCAATGATGTGTATACAGCACAGAAAATAATGGCTTCATATGAGTCTGTAGTAGTAGTCAGCGATACTGCTGACGGAAGTCTGTCGCCAGCAATGACACAGCTTGTAAAAGATGTATCAGGTTATATTAAGGTAATTGTTGTTAATAATTCTGGCAGTGAATATGACTATGCGGCTGATGGTTTAAATGTCATCACAGCACAGACAATGACAAGCTGGCAGGCAAGAATAATGGCAATGTTATGTCTTACAGATAAGAATATAACTGACTGGCAGGAGTTCTTTAATTAATGGCAGTTGTGAAGCTGTAATGTGGCAGTGCAATTTGCAGATGCGGTATATTACATAATTCGTGCAGTTATATCAGGGCAGCTGAATTAAATAAAACAGAGTAAAGATTTTGTGAGTTGAATCATTAAATAAAGTTGAATTGATAATTGTACACAAATATGTTACTATTATACATATGATGCAATTCGGAAAGGGTATATATATTATGAATCAGACAAAAATACAGGACGTAATAAGACATATCAGCAAAGATGAAGACTACGGCGTAGATATGATGGAGAAGCTTTCTTTAGCTGATGCAGTAGAGGTTATGGCTGTTGTACTGCCATCTTTAAAGAAAAGAGCCAAGGAGATGGGCAATACTAACGATTTAGCATATTTTGGAAGAATTGAAGAGATATATGCAAAGGTTATAGCTGATAAATTAAGAAAAGAGGAACATTTATGGGTTGTATATTCAAGTACAACATCGTACCCATATATGGTAGACAGTGATTTATTTGTTCTTTTTAATCCTAAGAATTCTTCACTTATTGAGAAAAAGCTTAAGCTCAGTGGTTACGAGGTATCAGTTGGTGTTGAGAATAATGATGCGTTTGCTATGGAGTTATGCCATATGTATCGTAATGGATATAAGAATATAAGACTTACAGATGGCGACAAGCTTGAATATGTAATACCAAGAGAAGCATTTGGAACATATGATGAGTTCTTTAGGGATGATTATGTGACTAACCCAGGTTTACAGAATACAATGATTTCTTATTTTCAGGAGTTCAGAAAGAATACAGACAAAGATACAATAAAAGAGCTTCTTGATAAGAGAGAAAATGCTATGTTAAATGCTATGGTTAATTCTGAATATATGGTTCCATGTGTTAAGGAGGAGACAGAGGAAGAAGTATCTATAGCACATCATTTTATTGATGTTACAGACAGGGTTAAGCATAAGGAAGACGAGCAGGTTATAGCAATACCAGCATTTACAGATGGTTTTGAGATGGACAAATGCTATAAGGGACAGTATGAGAATATGCTCTATACATATAAGGAGCTTGTTGAGGCTATAGACGAGCTTGGAGCTTCAGGAGCAATATTTAATCCGCTTGGAATAAGTTATTATATTCCACTTGAAACACTTAAGAAAATAGAAAAAGATTTCAATAAATAGAATAATATTTAAGCCTGTCTGTATCGGGTTTTATGATTGTATTACAATTATGTGATATATTGTAAAATGTGATATGGGCAGGCTTTTTATGTTATAGGAAAATCTAATTAAATTAATTCCCTATTACAATAAAAAGAGCTTTAGACAGGTTCGTACTGCGGTGGAAATACAGACACCTATAATAAAAAATACTTATGTAAAAATACTTTTATAAAATTACTTTATGAAAGTGTTGGCAAATTACTTGTAATGATGTAAACTTAGATTAACTTAAGAAATATTATGTATGATTATGGAGGTAATGTTTATGTGGTTAGCTGATTTGGGCAATGGAAATTATAGGAATCCAATACTTTATGCAGATTATTCTGACCCTGATGCAATAAGAGTGGGGGAAGATTATTTTATGGTGTCATCAAGCTTTTCTAATTCGCCGGCACTTCCAATATTACATTCAAAAGATTTAGTCAACTGGAAGGTTGTTAATTATTGCTTGAAACACATCCCAGAATTCAGATATAACAATCCTCTGCACGGATGTGGTGTATGGGCACCATCTATAAGATACCACGAGGGTACATATTATGTATGTTTTCCAATGCCAGATGAGGGAATATATATGACAACAACCAAAGATCCGTTTGGTGAATGGAGCGAGCCTGTTAATATAAGACCAGGTGCAGGCTGGATTGACCCTTGTCCATTCTGGGATGATGACGGTAATGCTTATCTTGTGGCAGGTGTTGCAAAGAGCAGAATTGGATATAAGAGTGTTCTTCATATAGTAAGAATGAGACCAGACGGTATGGGGATATTTGGAGATGAAGTAAAGATATTTGATGGTAATGAGAATGATCAGATAACAATAGAAGGACCTAAAATGTATAAACATAACGGATATTATTATATATTTGCACCAGCAGGCGGTGTTAAGACCGGCTGGCAGACAATACTCCGTTCCAAAAATCCATTTGGACCATATGAATATAAGGTTGTATTAAGACAGGGTGACTCTCCAGTCAACGGACCTCATCAGGGTGCGTGGGTAGATACAATTACTGGTGAGGACTGGTTCTTACATTTTCAAGATGTGTATGCCGCAGGCAGAATAACACATTTACAGCCAATGCATTGGGAAAATGACTGGCCAATAATTGGTGTTAATAAAGAGGGCAATGATTACGGTGAACCAGTTATGCAATATGTAAAGCCCAATATTGGAAAGACAGCAGAGGAGTTTAAGGACACAGATAAATATCCAGTATGTGAGCCAGACACAACAGATGAATTTGATACCGACAAGATGATGTTACAGTGGCAGTGGAATTCTAATTATGATGACAGCTGGTATGTGACTAAGACAGATGCCTATGGAAAGAAAACACCAGACGGCTCATATATAAGACTTAATGCACTTGCATCAACACCTCTTAGACCAGTGAGCGATTACAGAAATCTTCTCTTACAGAAATGGCCTGCACCTGAATTTGAGTGTGTTACTAAAATGTGCGTGAATGGTCTTGAAAATGGAGACTATGCCGGAATTGTGTCATTAGGCGTGGAATATGGAGCAGTTGGAATTGTCAAGAATTTCGGGGAATATGCAATAAGGACAGTCAGAGGCACCCAGAGCTTTGATTGTGAGGCGGCATATTCTAAGGAAGATTTTAAGGACTATCCTATAGCTAAGGATACATTTGCTGATAAGGAAAAGACTGTATATTTAAGGTATACAGTTAAGAGAACAGGAACTAAGGATACCAAGGAAATGGCACTGGCTGTTAAAAATGTTCCTGTAGAAGAGGTGACTTTGGAGATAAGCTTTGATGGAAAGGCTTATGAGAAGCAGGTGAGCTTTACAGCAAAGGCAGGACGCTGGGTTGGCGTTAAGAATGGAATGTTTGTTAATCATAATAATGAGATTAAGAATGAGAATCAGGGGGATGGATTTGTGACGGTTGATTATATCAGATATAGATGTATAGACAACGGGAGATTGGATTAAATTAACATAAGTAACAAAGATATGCTTTCGCTGAGTGTCGCTATCAGCGGTACTAAAGTGCTAAAGTACAGCACTTAAGTGCCGGCGGCTCCACATATGGCTGGGACATAGGATGTATGGCAGGAGTTATTTTAGTTGTTGGAGATGTTTAATTAAATAGTTATGAAGAGTGTGTATTTTGCTGTAGTGGCGGAGTGCACACTTTTTTGTGGGAAGGTTTGGAAGCTGACATTAGAATATTTATGAGGATTTTGCTTGCATTGGAGAGCAGGGTGGTATATAGTATCTTAAATGATAAATTTTATGAGATTTGAGTATAAATATTGCGATTTAAGGAAGTACTATGATGGTTAATTTAATAAGAAAGCAGTCGCCTGCAAGAATAATAGCGTTTGGGTTTATATTTGTGATTATAGCAGGGTCAGTGCTTTTGTCTTTGCCGTTTAGTGTTAGGGATGGTGTTGATTTAAAATACACGGATGCTTTGTATACATCAACGAGTGCAGTATGTGTAACGGGGCTTGTGGTGGTTGACTCATATGACACATTTACACCTGTGGGGCAATTTATACTAGGGGCACTTATTCAGATAGGTGGTCTTGGTGTGACAACTATGGGTGCCGGAATAATACTTGTTATGGGTAAAAAGGTAGATATAAAAGGACGTACTCTTTTAAAGGAAGCACTGAATATGGATACGGCAAAGGGGCTTGTAAGGCTTATACATAAGATATTTATTGTTACGCTTATATTTGAGGGGGCTGGTGCAATAGCAGGTTTTCTGGTGTTTATAAGAGATTATCCATTTTTTAGGGCATTGGGAATAAGCGTGTTTCATTCGGTAGCGGCGTTTAATAATTCTGGTTTTGATATTCTTGGAAATAACCAGAACCTTATTAATTACAGTGGTAATATAGCACTTAATATTATAACCTGTACGCTTGTATTTTTTGGAGGTATTGGCTTTTTTGTAATATGTGAATTGTGGGAAAAGAGATTTAAGTGGAAGAAATTCTCAATGCACACAAGGATTGTAATATCAGTGAGTATTGTGCTTATTATCGCTGGTGCTCTGCTTCTTAAGATTACAGAAAATATCTCGTGGATGGGAGCATTCTTTATGAGTGTATCAGCCAGAACGGCTGGATTTGCAACATATTCACTTGGGACATTTTCAAAATCGGGACTACTTGTGATTATAATACTTATGATTATAGGAGCTTCGCCGGGATCTACAGGAGGTGGAATAAAGACAAGCACATTTTTTGTCCTCATACAGGGTGTTAAGTCGGCGGCAACTAATAAGTCGGAGAAAGCATTTCATTATGCAGTACCTAAGGAAGCGTTCAGAAAGGCTTCGGTTATTATGATACTTGCTATGTGTGTTGTGACCGTGGGAGCTTATCTTATGGGAATATTTGAGCCGGATATTGATTTTATTGATATATTATTTGAGGTCGCAAGTGCATTTGGAACGGCAGGGCTTTCAACAGGAATTACACAACAGATAGGAATTGCAGGAAAGCTGTTATCTATTGTTATTATGTACATAGGAAGACTTGGACCGCTTACGATTGCTACATTGTGGCATTTCTCTAAGGGAGAGAGGATTAATTATCCGGAGGGTAATATAACTATAGGGTGATGATTGTGAAATATATGGGGCAACGGACGCTGGGCGGCTGGTAGAAGCAACGAAGACACGTTTGCACTGAGTGTCGCTCGCAGCGGTACTAAAGCGCTAAAGGACAGCGCTTAAGTGCCGGCGGCTCCCCATCGTCTTCTTATGCTTCTACCAGCCGCCCAGCTGGGTTGCGATTGCCATATGTTTAACAATTATCAGCGCCAGAACGGAGTGTGAAGAATTCGGGTGTGGTTTTGAGTGTGGATTTTTTGGTGATGGTGTCGTTTTTGTTATGGCATTAAGTTATGGTATATAAGATACGATATATATGTTATGGTTTTTAATTTAATTATATAGAAGATATAATATATATGTTAGGGCTTATAACTTATTATATAAAAGATATGATATATGTTATTGTTTGTGTATTATGATATATATATAAAATATGGTGTGTGAATGTATGTGGAGAGAGTATTGATGTGCTGGCTTGGTGTCCGCTGCGGTTTCAAGTAGCGAAAGCGTGCCCAGCGGTAATATAGTCCGCACTCACAACGTCCGTTAGCCAACACCCAATCATCAATACACACCCAACAATAATATGTGAATTCGGAGGTAATTATGTTTAAAACTAGAATATCAAATAAAAATACTACTTATGGAATTATAGGTTTAGGAAGATTTGGCGAGTCGCTTGCATTATCGCTTGCTAACAGCGGTGCTGAATTTATGGTTATAGACAAAGATGAGGAAAAGGTAAGAGAAATGCGCGATTATACGGAAAATGCCTATGTCGTGCAGACACTTGACAAGAAAAGCCTTAGCGCAACAGGAATACAGAATTGTGATGTTGCAGTTGTGTGTATAGGTGAACATATTGATACGTCAATTCTTACAACGCTTAATCTTGTCAGTATGGGAATAAAAAAGGTTATAGCGAAAGCAAGAGGTCTTGAACACGGAGAAATATTGGCTAAGCTTGGGGCAGAAGTTGTATATCCTGAGAAGGATATGGCAGAAAGACTTGCTAACCGTCTTATAGCTTCGCAGGTTATAGATGTCATTCAGCTTAGTGAGAAAATTAATATATCTAAGGTTATGCTTCCTGACAGGCTTGAGGGCAAAACAGTTGTGGATATTAATATGCGTAAGAAATTTAATGTTAATATAATTGCAATTGAGAATAATGGGGAAGTTATGCAGGTTGTAAATCCAGAGTATGTGTTTAGAAATGGGGATATATTGTATCTTTCAGGTAGTTCGGAAGGGCTTAATAAGTTTGGTGAGTGGATAGGCTAGACAGGACAGACAATTACATTAAATCAACATAAGCAACAAAGACAAGCTTATGTTGATTTAATGCAGCCTGACACCTTACAGGGGTGCCTTTTTGGCAGGAGATGGTTAGCTAATAGAAGACATGGTCGCCTATTATTGTGCCGCCTTTATCGACAGTGCTGTCGTAGACGTGAAAGTACAGAGCGGCGATTGTTATATGACCATTAAGAACCTCATTAGCGGCTCTGGTACATTCAGCGTTAGCACCTCTGGCAAGGACAATTGCGAAACGTCCACTTGCGACAGGGCTGAACTGGGAAGGGGCGTAGAGTACGGATTGGATTGTGTTGCCAAATTTAGGACTGTTTACACGATTTACGATAACGCTTCCAACGGCAAGCTTGCCCTCATAAGGCTGGTTGGCAGCTTCACATTCTATCATAGCGGATACCATTGCAAGGTCGCTTGTATCATATGCTATAGGTGTATTATTAATGACTTCATCAACTGATGGGGTCATTTTTTTGATTTCTTCAAGCTGTCTTTGGATTTCTTCCTGACGGATACGTTCCTCGTATTCTAATGCAAGGGCTTCAGCTTTGGCAATATTTTCAGAGTTAGTATCTATTTTTGACTGCTTTGAAGCTATGAGCCTTTTAATATTATTAGACTCAGCTATTGACTGCTCTTTTAAAGACACAAGTTCTGTCATATTAGTCTGTAGACTTAGCTGGTTCTGGTTAAGCACAGCAATAAGAGAACTTAATTCTTCAAGCATTTTGCGGTCATATTGGGAAATGCGAGAAACATATTCGTTTCTTTGCAATAAATCAGCCATACTTGAAGAAGAAAGCAATACATCAAGAAAACTATAGTCGCTGTTCTCGTACATATATTGTATACGAAGCTTCATAGTATCGAACTGGTGTTGTTTCTCAATCTCCATATTGCTTATGTATTCATTAAGGCTGTCAATCTGTTCCTGTGTATCAGCAATTCTGTCATTAATAGAGTTCAGCTTTTCACCAGCATTATCAAGCTCTGAATTAAGGTCGTTAAGTTCACTTGAGAGCTGCGACTGCTCATTTCTTAAGCGTTCAAGTTCTTTGTTATTATCATCATATTCTGTCTTGGTATCAGCAAGTGAATATACAGGTGATGTAACGGATATGAAAGTCAGGCAGACAATGAGTGCCAACGCTATGTATTTAGTTACTGCATTAAAATGTTTCAACTGCAAGTTATATCCTTTCTGATTCTATAAATTTGATGTCAGGAGTGGCTGAAAGTCAAAAGTCTTATCGTGCAGGCAAGAACAACTGTCAGACATTTTATACCTGATATCGTATTATTAATATTTTTTAGCTATAACACCAAAATCTTAATATAGTATAAAATGTGTCCACATAAATTGCAAGCAGCCACAACGGGTGTTATTATTAATTAGCATATCAAATTAATGGTAATGAGATGATGAGAGTTTTATCGTGGTATACTAAATTATAGAAAGAAAGAGGAATTATATGCTTGAATTAATTAATATTAAGAAAGATTATGAAACCGGTGATACAAAGGTTGCAGCTTTAAAGGGCATTAACTTAAGGTTCAGGGACTGCGAATTTGTATCAATACTCGGTCAGTCGGGCTGTGGTAAGACAACTATGCTTAATATTATCGGAGGACTTGATAAGTATACAAGTGGTGATTTAAGAATTAATGGTGTGTCTACTAAAGATTATAAGGACAGGGATTGGGATGCGTACAGGAATAATTCAATTGGTTTTGTATTCCAGAGCTATAATCTTATACCACACCAGACAGTTCTTTCTAATGTAGAGCTTGCACTTACATTATCAGGTGTATCAAAGGCAGAGAGAAGGAAAAGAGCAGTTGAGGCACTTGAGAAGGTAGGACTTGGTGAACAGATTCATAAGAAGCCTAACCAGATGTCAGGTGGACAAATGCAGAGAGTAGCCATAGCGAGAGCACTTGTCAATAATCCTGATATTCTTCTTGCAGATGAACCGACAGGTGCACTTGATACAGAGACAAGTGTACAGATTATGGAGCTTCTTAAGGAGATTTCCAAAGACAGGCTTATAATTATGGTTACGCATAACCCGGAACTTGCTATGAAATATTCAACAAGAATTGTAAGGCTTCTTGACGGAACTATTGTTGATGACTCAGATCCATATACAGAGGAACAGCTTAAAAAAGACATAGCAGAGGGAACAGATAAGTCAGGCACAGCAACAGCCAATGGTTCAGCATATAATTCAGGCGTGTCAGGTCAGGGAACAAGTATATCTGTCTCAAAGACTCAAAGAAAGAAAAAGCCAAAGACCTCAATGTCATTTTTTACAGCATTATCTTTAAGTTTTAACAATCTGATGACGAAAAAGACAAGAACAATTCTTACAGCCTTTGCAGGAAGCATAGGAATTATCGGTATAGCACTCATTTTATCAATATCAAATGGTATCCAGTTATATATTGACAGGGTGCAGAGGGATACATTATCAAGTTATCCAATCCAGTTACAGTCAGAAACTGTAGATATAAGTAGTATGGTTTCAAGTATGACAGATAATGGCGGCAGTGGTGAAACACACGAGGATATGGATAAAATATATAGCAACAATATAATGTCTGATATGATGAATACTATGGTTGCAGAGGTTCAGAGCAACAACCTTAAGGAATTCAAGCATTATATAGAGAATGGTGGAAGCGATATAAAGGATTATGCGAGTGCCATAGAATATACTTATGATATTCCAGTTAATATATATAAGTCAGATACATCTGATAAGGTAACACAGCTTAACCCTAATACAATGTTTGATGCGATGTATGGCGGTTCTTCACAGAGCAGTATGAGTGGAATGAGCATGTACTCTAATTCAAGCGTATGGTCACAGTTATTTGATAATAAAGAGATACTTGAGTCGCAGTATACTGTACTTGCCGGACACTGGCCGGAAAGCTATAACGAGGTTGTGCTTGTTGTTAATGAGAACAATGAAATTGATGATTATACTTTGTATTCAATAGGACTTAAAGACCCTGACGAGATTACAGAGATGATTAAGGCTATGATGTCAGGAAAGAACTATACTCTTGATAATGATGAAACAACTTACACATTTGACGAGATATTAAATACAACATTTAAGCTTATACTTCCAACTGATGTATATTCGTATAATGAAAGTAAGGAAATCTGGGAAGATAAGTCTGATAATGATATATTTATGAAAAATGTTGTCAACAACGGAACAGATATAAAGATTGCAGGAATTATTAAACCTTCAGAAGAAGCAGTAAGTACATCTTTAAGCCGTGGAATTGGTTATACAAAGGAACTTACAGAATATATTATCAATGGTGTTAATGACAGTGCTATAGCTAAGGCACAGCTTGCAGATGAGGATACAGATATATTCACAGGTGTTCCATTTGATAATAATAAAGATACACCTATAACAATGGATGATGTGCAGGCATATCTTGAGAGTCTTCCATCAGATGAGCAGGCACAGACAAGAATGTTCTTATCGACTATGACAGATGAGCAGATACTTGATATGTTCTCGCAGTCAGTTAAGGCACAGACAACTGATGCGACACTGGAAACTAATAAAAGCAAGCTTGGAATAACTGATTTGGACGATCCGTCAGGAATTAATATATATCCATCAGATTTTGACTCTAAGGAGCATATTCAGAACATAATATCAGATTATAATACAAGCCAGCAGAAAGATGGCAAGGATGAAAATGTTATCAACTACACAGACTATGTAGGAATAATAATGTCATCAGTAACAGTTATAATTAATGCTATTTCATATGTATTAATAGCATTTGTTGGAATATCACTTATCGTATCTTCAATAATGATAGGAATTATCACTTACATTTCAGTTCTTGAAAGAACTAAGGAGATTGGCATACTTAGAAGTATAGGAGCATCAAAGAAGGATATTTCAAGAATATTTAACGCAGAGACACTTATTGAAGGCTTTGTTGCAGGTGCACTTGGTATAATTGTCACACTTATTTTATGTGTGCCAGCTAATGCAATTATTAAAAATGTTACATCGATTGCCAATGTTGCACAGCTTCCTGTTGCAGGTGGAGTTATTCTTGTTATAATAAGTATGCTTCTTACGCTTATTGCAGGACTTATACCGGCACGACTTGCAGCAAAGAAAGACCCGGTAGTTGCATTGCGTTCGGAGTAGAAACGAGGATTAATATGAGATTTACATTAGATACACATACGCATACAATTGCAAGCGGACACGCATATAATACAATAGACGAGATGGCAGTATATGCTGCAGGACATGGGGTTACACATCTTGCAATAACAGACCACGCACCTAAGATGCCGGGAAGTGCAGGTGTATTATATTTTTCTAATATGGGAATAATTCCAAGAAAGAAATATGGCGTTAATATATATATGGGCTGTGAAGTTAATATTATGGATTATGACGGCAGAATAGACTTATCAGAGTATGGACTTAAGGGCTGTGATGTAGTTATAGCAAGCCTTCACATTCCGTGTATTAAGCCAGGAAGCATTGAACAGAATACTAAAGCTTTAATAAATGCTATGGATAATCCATATGTTAATATAATAGGACACCCTGATGATTCAAGATACCCGGTTGATTATGAACAGCTTGTAAGGGCAGCGGGGGAAAAGCACGTCTTATTAGAACTTAACAATACATCATTATCACCTACAGGACCAAGACAGGGAGCATATGATAATGATGTTACAATGCTTAAGCTTTGCAAAGAAGCCGGCGTATGTATATCTATTGGAAGTGATGCCCATATTAAAGAGTCAATATGTGATTTTGACAGGGCTTATAAGGTGATTGAGGAAGTAGGTTTCCCGAAGGAGCTGATTGTGAACAGTAATACAGAATTATATGAGTCATATATAGGAAAAAGACAGTAAAATTAATAAAATGTATTTACTGTAGGACTTTACTGTGTTAAACTGTACAATATATTATAAATGCAGATTAGCAAAAGTTGAGGGTTAATATGAACGATAAGTTAAAATCAAAAGAAGTTGAGCAATTATTTGAGGCTATATTAAGTCTTAATGATGTTAAAGAGTGCTATGATTTTTTTGAGGATGTATGCACAATTAATGAACTTTTATCTTTAGCTCAGAGATTTGAGGTAGCCAAAATGTTAAGAGAACAGAAGACATATCTTGAGATAGCGGAAAAGACAGGTGCTTCAACAGCTACAATAAGCAGGGTCAACCGTTCGCTTAATTATGGCAATGATGGATATGACAGGGTATTTGAAAGACTTGGTATATTATCAGATAAGCAGTAAAGATGCTGATAAGATTATTATTATAAATTATGATTCCAGGAATAAGTTATTACTATAAGAACGAGTTATTACTATAAGATGGATAATCTCCCTCTTGATATATGGTTTTTAATACTATATAATATGATACAAGTATTAAAAATGTAAAGTGATGTTTTTGTATACAGAGACATCATTTTGTACTTGATATATTTTATATTTAGATAATTACAGACGGGTTGTGATATATCATAGGAAGTATGTGGCTGTCTAAGTTAATATTGGTTAGGAGTGGAGTATTATGAACAAAGATAATCAGGAATTTGTTAATTCTTTATTGCAAAGGCTGGCGAAGCTTAATTATATTAAACCGGGAGATGTGCCTAATATAGATTTATATATGGATCAGGTCACAACATTTATGGATGAACATTTATCAGATGTCAAAAGGTATGAGGATGATAAAATTCTTACTAAGACTATGATTAACAATTATACTAAGAATGACCTGCTTCCACCTCCGGTAAAGAAAAAATATTCTAAAGAGCATATATATGTTCTTACTTTTATATATTATCTTAAGAATATTCTATCTATAAGCGATATTCAGAAGCTTTTAAATCCATTGACAGACAAATTCTTTAATAAAGAAGAACTTCCAGATCTGGAATATATATATAGTGAAATATACAATATGGAAAAGGCACAGATAGCAAGCCTTTCTAAAGATGTTGTTGAAAGAACGCAGGTTGCAAAGGAAGCATTCTTAGATGTGGAAAATGAGGAGGATAAGGATTTTCTTCAGTTATTCAGCCTTGTGGGACTTTTAAGCTTTGATGTATATATGAAGAAAAATATAATAGAAAGCCTCATAGATGATTATACTAACAAGGCAGATGTATTATCGTCTGGTAAGGGAAATGTCAAAGAAGACAAGAAGGAAGTTAAGAAAAGAACGAAAAATTGATAATATTTTATAAAGATTTCTGACAAGTATTGATAAATTAACGTGACTTTTAATTATCTATATAGTATAATTACCTTATTGGTTCTAAATATAAGGAATCATATAATATTGATTTGATATATGGGAGGATTTTATGGGTATTTTAACAAGATTTAAGGACATTATGAGCGCTAATATTAATGCACTTCTTGATAAGTGTGAAGATCCAGAGAAGATGATTGACCAGTATATGAGAAATCTTGAAAGTGATCTTGGCAAGGTTAAGGCTGAGACAGCATCTGTTATGGCAGAGGAGACAAGAGCTAAGAGAGAACTTGATGAGTGCACAGAGCAGATTAACAAGATGCAGGCATATGCAGAGAAAGCATTAAAGGCTGGTAATGAATCAGATGCCAGATCATTCCTTGAGAAGAAGCAGCAGCTTGCAACAACACAGGCAGCTTTAACACAGGCTTACAATGTGGCAGCAGATAATGCAGCTAAGATGCGTCAGATGCACGATAAGCTTGTTAAGGATATATCTTCACTTGAAGCAAGAAGAACTGCTATTAAGGCTACAGTAAAGGCAGCTAAGGCACAGGAAAGAATTAACAAGGTTGGTTCAAGTGTTGTGGGTGCAAGCAATAGTATGGATGCTTTCAATAAGATGGAAGCTAAGGCTAACAAGATGCTTGATGAAGCTAATGCTATGGCTGAACTTAATGCATCAGCAGAGGATTCTAATATTGATAATCTTGCAGCTAAGTATGATGCTGAGCCAGCTAATACTGCAGTTGATGATGAACTTGCTGCACTTAAGGCACAGATGGGAATTGAATAGAATTAATTGATAATTGGAGGACACCATGGGTTTATTTAAGAGTCAGTTATCTAATGTTGTAGAATGGGAAGAATACAAGGACGATTGTATATTCTGGAAGTGGACTAATAAAGAGATTAAGAAAGGAAGCCGTCTTATAATCCGTCCCGGACAGGATGCAATATTTCTTTACAATGGCAAGATAGAAGGAATATTTAAGGATGAAGGTGAATTCGATATAGAATCACAGATTATTCCATTTCTTTCAACACTTAAAGGCTTTAAATTCGGTTTTAACAGTGGTATGAGAGCGGAAGTTCTCTTTGTTAATACTAAGGAATTTAATGTCAACTGGGGAACTAAGAATCCTATAGCTATTCCAGCAGCTAACCTTCCAGGAGGTATGCCAATAAGAGCATTTGGCAATTTTGCATTTAAGGTAACTGATTATGTATGCTTAATTGATAAAGTTGCAGGCGTTAAGCAGATGTATGTTGTTAATGATGTTAAGGAAAGAGTTGTAGCAGTGTTAGACCAGCTTCTTATGAAGTGGATAACTAAGGAAGGCAAGGATATGTTCAACCTTCAGGCTAATGCTTTTGATATTTCATCAGGAATTAAAGACGACCTTGATATGCAGATGAGCAAGCTTGGAATTGAGATTACAGATTTTAATATAGCAAGCTTCTCTTATCCAGAAGAGATACAGAAGATGCAGAATAAGGCAGCTTCACAGTCTATGGTAGCAGATATGGGAAAGTACAGCCAGGTGGCTATGGCAGATAATATCGGCAAAGGTGGCAATAACATTGCTGGTGATATGATGAGCGTACAGATGGGTATGGCAATTGGACAACAGATGATGAAGAATGTTGATATGAATAATAGTTTAGAATCAGCGGGTACATACAAGTTCTGTCCTAATTGTGGGACACCTGCGAATGGTGCTAAGTTCTGCTCTAACTGTGGAACAAAGTTATCATAAATAGCAGTATAAATAGCAAAATGCCAGATAACATAATTAAGAATTATATTGTTATGCAATAAGGTTATATATAATGGGTTATATGTGGACTTAAGTCTGCATATAACCCATTTATGTTTCTTTATATATATGCTGCAATAGTTGGAATGACTATTAATCTTGGACATATGTGGAGCATAGCAGAGACATTTAATGGACTTATGACTATACTTAATCTTATTGCCGTATTCTTGTTGTCAGTCGTTGTAATTAAGCTTGTAAAAGAGTATTTTAATGGGTGAGGTAACATTAAGGGAAGTAATAAAATGTGCTAAGAAAGGGAGAAGACTATGGATGATAAACATGTAATTAATTGTAATGATGTGCCTGAGATTGATATGACACGACAAGATGGCGGATTGGAACATAAGGCTGGTGTGTATACATATCAGATAAGGAGGAGCTGCCGCACGGATGGAGATTATACATATAACCACGCACCTATGCTTACTGCTTTTAATAACAGGCTTGTGCTTTCATATATAAGCGGTAAGCGTGATGAGCACGGTGCACCTGATGAAATCGTGTATACAACATCTAAAGACGGCTGTGTATGGGATAAGGAAAAGGTACTTTTTCCATATATGTTAGCGGACACAGATGGATATACAGGACCTGATAAAGAACTTCTTCCTAAGAAAGCACCGGCAATAGTGCATTTTAGAATGTGTTTTTATAAGGCTTCCAATGGAAAGCTTATTGCAACAACATTTTATGGCTTCTCACCAGACAGCCACAGAGCCCCTAATAATGGTTATGGTGCAGCACGTCTTGTAAGAGAAGTGTATAAAGATTACACATTGTCAGATATGTATATTATTAAATATAATGAGGCTGGTGGATTTAATGGGGACAACACAATATTTTATTCACCAGAGGGCAGTAATGAACAGCTTGATATTCCATATTATGTTCATTCTTCGGATAAAGAATTCGTTAAAGCCTGTGATGAGCTGCTCTCTAAGAAGCTTATACTTGAGCAGTGGTATGAGGAGGAGATGTATGATAAATCATATAAGACACACGGCAGGGCTGTTTCCCTTTATGAAGATGCCTATGGCAATATAGTAGGGCTTTGCAAGAAAGGTGAGGGGTATCTGTTTGATAAAGAGGGGAATGTTCTTATAGATGAGAAAATACCCTCTCTTATAACTAATACTGCTAAAGTATGGGGACAAAAGACACCTGATGGAAATTATATTATATGTTATAATCCAACAACGGATGGTTCTCACAGATGGCCTTTAGCAGTTATGGAAAGTAACGACGGCAGGGAATATTATAATATGAAAGCACTTATTCCAGAGATACCTCCTTATAAATATCAGGGTAATATTAAGAATCTTGGTGCACAATATATGCGTGGAATATGTTCATATAATGGAAATTTTGATAAAAATGTGTGGATAACCTATAGCTGTAATAAGGAAGATATATGGATAAGCAAGCTGACAAAAGATAATAAATATTCAATAATGAAACCTTTATGGTGTGATATTAACTATGAACATAATCCAAAACCATATTCAGACAGGGATAAATTCACCGATTATGATGATAAATATGAGATTATTGACCGCGATGCGTGTGCAAGAGCAATAATAGAATATTTTCCGCAGAATAAGGATATTATCAGATTACAAGTTGAAGTTGACAGAATGTCGGATGACAATGGCGTGAAAGTTCAGTTTGTTGGAAAAAATAATAAAATTATTCAAGAAGTAGTATGTATCAAAGGGAATACGCCAATTGAGGCAGATAACCATTCAGGAGATATAAATAGTGTGATAATATACTCTAAAAATATATTGAAATTAAACACTATAGATGATGATGGAAGACATTCCACCCTTTCTGATATGCCAGAGGCTGAAAGAAAAGATTATTATATACAATTTAAAGTATTGATATTTTGATTGTGAAATATGCACCTAGAGATAAAGAAAGGTAGATGATCTTATGATGAAAAAGTTACACCAACAGAATCTTATTATCATATGGTGTTCGGTAGTGGCATTAAGTCTTGTATCTGTATTCGGATATGGGATGACAGCAATGGCACTTAAAGGAAGTATGATAGTTATTGTGTCAGGAATTATTTCAACCATCGGGTATTTCCTCCCAATATCAGATTCCAGAAAAGCATTAATATTAGCACTGCCACCAGCAATAGGAACTTTGTTCTATTCGTGGGTATCAGGAGGAAATTCTATACCTTACATAGCAAATTTCGTATTACTTGCAATGACTGCAACATATTTTATTGAGAAAGTAATAATTTCGTTTGCAGTTCCATTTACAATTATTTCGGTTATATTCGGTATTGTTAGTCCACAGACTATAGCAGGTATTGAATATACTGTTGCAGGAGTTGTATCAAGAATTCTATTGTTTGGAATAACTGCGTTGATACTTTATTTTGCAACTAAGAGAGGTGCTTCAGTTGTAAAAAGTACGGAAGAAGCACTTTATATTGTACAGCAGAATGCAAAGCTGGCTAATGACATAGCAGATGACCTTAGTGCTACGATTAACACAAGCAAGATCGCAGTTAATGAACTGGCAGACGGAAGCAGTAATGTTAATCAGGCGGCAAGACAGATGCAGCAGATAGTTGAAGAAGCTGCAAAGTCAACAGTAAATGTTATGGAAAAGGTTAATGCGGCAACAGAGGAAGTTGGAAATAATTATGAACTGGCTGGACAGCTTGATAATGGCTTTAACAATGTTAAAGAAGCTGTAGAAAAAGGTAATGAGGCTGTTGAAGAAGCTAAGAGTACGATTGCTTCTGTTAAGAGTACAGTAGGAGCAGCACATAAGACTACAAGTGAGCTTCTTACACAGATGAAGAAGATTACAGACATTCTTGGTGAGATTAATTCAATTGCGGCACAGACTAATCTGTTATCACTCAATGCGTCTATTGAAGCGGCAAGAGCAGGTGAACACGGAAAAGGTTTTGCTGTTGTTGCGGATGAAATCCGTGCATTATCAGAAGAGAGTGCAAAGTCCGCTGGAAATATACAGAATATACTAAAGTGGCTTACTGATACTACCAGACAGGTTGATGATGAGATTACACAAGGTACCAATGCGGCGGCGGAGAGTGTTGATACTATTGATGGACTTCTTGAATACTTTAAGAATATTAATAATGCCACAGAGCAGGCAAGTGATATTGTCAAAGAAGAGTATAGCATTACTGATAATATAAAGCAGAGCTTTGGAACTATACAGGAAGAAATGCAGACTTTGGTTGCAACATCAGAGGAGAATTCAGCAACAATCGAAGATATATCACAGACTATTGTTGCACAGAATAATTCGATTGGTAATATTCTTAGTGATATTGAGAATATTTCAGAAGTATCAGAAAAACTTCAGAAGCATTTTGAAATATAATATTGGGGTAACTTAATAAGGGAATTGTATTGAATTAATATAAATAGGGTTGCGACAACCCTGTTGAATAAAAGGCGTTTTATAGTACTGTGTAAGTGACAGCTATAAAACGCCTTGTCGATTATTATAATAAATGTATTACAAATTATTGCCGGATATATACAGTGTTGTATGAATATAATTATATTTATTTAACTACAGGAAGTCCTGCGTAATCAAGGAATTTCTGTAATTCGATATCCCAGAATTTCCATTCGTGTCCAAGTCCTTCAAGTTCATCATAGGTGTAATTGTAGAAATCATTATGTTCAAGGAAATAATCTCTTACAATATGGTTCATGTCAAGCCAGGGATCGAGACTTCCACAGGCGTGATATATATCAGGGGCAAGTGCCTTCTTATTATCAGCTATAAGCTTATCCGCAAGATATGTAAGGCAGTAATCTGTATTGTGGATATCTTTGTCACCGAATAATAATATGCGGTTTTTGGCTTTAGTACTGTTATCATTAACAAATACAGAATCGGCTTTATCACCAGCAGAAAAAGCACCAACCTTTGAGAAAGTTGAAGGATATTTGAGGGCTGAATGTAAACAGCCATAGCCTCCGTTGGAAAATCCAGACACATAATTATATTTTCTGTCATCAGAGATACACGCAAACATATTATGTATAGTAGATGGCAGTTCTTTGGCAACAAAGCTTTCGTACCTGTCGCCTATATTCATATTGACAAAGCAGGATTCAAATACTTCTGGCAGAACAGCCGCAAAATGGCGTTCGTTAACAGTATCCACCAAAGAAGTGTGATAGAGCCATTCCGTATGGTCACCACTTCCGCCGTGGTAAAGCCATACGCAGGGAAGCTTTTCATCATCGTTAATCTTATCAGGAAGAACGACAGTTACATCAATAGTTCTCCTTAACATCATAGAGAATAAGTTAATATTAATTACCGACATAATGACCTCCATTCTGCACCTTTTGCATTGTATATATAATCAATTGTATTTTTAATACATCTGTCCCAGTATTCCCAGTTGTGACCACCATCTGTTTCGTAATAAGACGTGTTAATTCCGGCGGCTGAAAGAGCATTATTAAATTCACAGCTCATATGTATTCTTGGGTCCTGCAATCCGCAGGTTATTACAAATTTGGTATCGTTATATTGAGTGTCAGAAGCCTTAAGCTTTTCGTTCTCCTTAGCATAGGCGTCAATAAGGCTGTATAAATCCAGCTTGTTATTGATAAGGTCATCACGGCTTCCGAATACAGGGAACATATCAATTCCCTGAGGATTATCGTAGCGTTCAAGTATATTAAGAAGACCTGAATATGAAAATGCGGTGTTATACATAGAAGGATTATTAAGTGCTGCATAAAATGCACCATATCCGCCCATTGACATACCGGCAATATAGCGGTCTTTAGGGTCGCGGCTTATGTTAAACCACTGTTCACACTGTGTTATAAGTTCCTTTACAGCATAAGTATAATAGTCCTTGCCGTGAATATTATTGATATAGAAACGGTTATTGCCAGATGGCATAACTACAGCAATATCAGTAGTATTTACATAATCTGCAATACGGGTGTTAAGTACCCAGCTTGAGTGGTCACCGCCTGCACCATGCAAAAGATACAGGACTTTATAATTCCCTCTTCCCTGAGGTATAAGGACATCAAGCATAATAGGCATATTGAGGGCAGAAGATTTGTAATTAATAGTTAAGTGAGCCATAATAATCTCCATTTCTGTGCATATTTTTGCACATATAAAGTTTGTGGCTGTGCACGTTTTTTGTGATAACAATTTTATGTCATATGTGCACAGGCACTAATCTTAAGGGTTAAAATATATTTTTACGCTGATAAGTAGCAGTCATTAATTATTCTTTAAAGTACTCAGCATAATTATCTTTTATAGAATTAATATTCTCAGTATATCTGTTTAAGTGACGTTTAGATATTTCACGGGCTTTATCAGTCTCCCTGTTCTCAATGGCAGCCACAAGTTCCTCATGGTCTGATAAAATATGGCCAACAGATATACATCTGAAACTAAGAATAGTAGTTCTGTCAAAATGTGGTGAGATATTATTCACTAATTCATACCAGTAATTCTTATTGCACATTTTATATAATGATTTGTGGAATTCTTTATCAAGCTGGAATATCTTTTCTTCGTCATTACGTTTCATATACATCTGCCATAAAGCGACATTTTCCCAGAGCATATTAATCTGCTCTTTGTTAAGAGTAGTACAGGCAAGAGCTGCAAGCTCAGCTTCCAGCACGCTTCTTAATTCCCTTACTTCCTCGACAATATTGGCATCAATCAATGATACATAAGCACCAATCTTAGGCTTGATTTCAATAAGACGTGTCTGTGAAAGTTCAAGCTCTGCCTCACGTATAGGGTTCTTGCTGACATTAAGAAGTTCGCTTATCTCGTCAGAGTCAAGCTGCTGTCCCGGTGTAAGATTGATGTGGACAATGTTATATACAAGTTGTCTTACAACATAATCTTTAGCAGATTCTTTAGGGAGTCTTTCATCAATTTTAAACATAGATGTAATTCCTTTCTTAAATCGTGATATATCTAAACGTGTTAAATATACGCGTTGATTTATGAATAGAGTATAGCATATATATTTCAAGATATTAAGCATTTTTAGGTATAAAACCTGTTACAAATATGTATTTCTTATCTGGTGCCTTGCCGATAATTCTAACAGCTTTTGTTGATACTTTGTCTTTAATTGTGTTATTTATATTGCTATAATACTACTATTGGATTTATAATTAAATTATATTAGCAGGATTTTAACAGACTTTCAAGGTTGAATATTCATAATAAATATAATATATAAAAGTGTAAATAGCAGGGAAGGATACAGATGATATATACAGTTAAGGATATTGAAGAACCGGATTTTGGCTGTGAGGGTCTTATGGATGGACAGCAGGTTATTGATAAGGTTACACTTATAGATGAGAAGGGAAATCTTCTATATATAGAAGCGGCAGATATGTATCTTTATGATAAGGGTATAGATGTCGGCGATAAAGTAATTATACAGGACAATCTGTTAGTTAAGGCTGGGCAGGAATAATAAAATAATACATAGAAAAGAGGAATATTATGGTTAAGGTTACATTAGGAAGTACAGGAATAACAGTTAATAAAAATGGATTTGGCGCACTGCCAATCCAGAGAATTAGCAGCGAGGCATCTGCCCATTTGTTAAGAAAGGCATATGAGGCGGGGATAGATTTTTATGATACAGCAAGATTTTATACAGACAGCGAAGAAAAGATTGGTGAAGCTTTGTCAGATGTAAGAGATAATATTTACATTGCAACAAAGACAGCGGCACAGAATTCAGAGGATTTCTGGAAGGACCTTGCAACAAGCCTTAATAATTTAAAGACAGATTATATTGATATTTACCAGTTCCACAATCCATCATTCTGTCCAAAGCCGGGTGATGGAACAGGACTTTATGAAGCTATGCTTGAGGCAAAAGCACAGGGAAAGATAAGACATATAGGAATTACTAACCACAGGCTTAATGTTGCTATGGAGGCACTTGAGTCAGGACTTTATGAAACATTGCAGTTTCCATTTAACTATCTTGCAACAGAAAAAGAGCATAAGCTTGTTGAAGTCTGTCGTGAGAAAAATATCGGATTTATAGCAATGAAAGCACTTTCTGGAGGACTGATAACTAATTCCAAGGTTGCATATGCTTATCAGGCACAATACGATAATGTTCTTCCAATATGGGGTGTCCAGAGGGAAACAGAATTAGATGAGTTCATAAGTTACATAGATAACCCTCCAGTTCTTGATGAAGAGATTAAAGCGGTAATTGAAAATGATAAGAAAGAGCTTGCTGGCAACTTTTGCAGGGGATGTGGATATTGTATGCCAACGTGTCCAGCACATATAGAGATTAACAATTGTGCAAGAATGTCACTGCTTCTTAGACGTTCACCATCAGAGCTTCAGCTTACTAAGGAGGTGCAGGCTAAGATGAAGAAGATAGAGGATTGCATACATTGCGGAGCGTGCAGTGCTCATTGTCCATATGGGCTTGATACACCTAAGCTGCTGGAGGATAATTATAAGGATTATAAGGAAGTGCTGGCAGGAAAGCCATTATAATAAGAGTAAAAGAAGACGAAAGAGAAGAACTTAAGAAAATGCTGTGTTACTAAATAGTAAATGAATTTAATCAATAAAAATAAAGTAAAGCAAATAGAAAAAGGAAAGAGGCTGTCATATCAGATATTGTTCATATAATATATAAACTGTAAGTAATGACTAACAGATATATTGTATGGATTATGCCTGATGTGACAGCCTCTTTTCTTGTATGTCCGCTATCAGTAAGTATACTCGTGGTGAGGACAATAATAAAATGACTGTAACTGGCTCTTATTATTGTAAGTAACAGTATAGCAGTCAGCAGGTGCATTGTTGTAAGCTTCAAAAGCAATCTTCATATTCATTGTCTGGCTATGAGGCTTTTCACCGCTTTTATGTTCAGCACTTGTATTATCGCGTCCTATACCTTTAAGATTACTGATGGTCTGGACAGGGTACACTTTTGAATTGCTAATAACTCCATTTACTTCAATAATCCCTCCTTGGACCTTATTTCAAAATGTTACTTTTATATTATATATCGACAAAATATGACAGATTATAACATACAAATATAAAAAGATGTTCATACTTCTATTAAATTTTTTTAAAATTTTTAAAATTTATATTTTCTTTTGATATATTTTATTGACAGATTAAAGCTTAGCATTTATACTTGAAATAGTTTCCTAACGAACTAAATACTGCATAATATTTTAAGGAAGGTTAACAATGGATGCCTATGATTTAATTACATCAGGGTTGCAGCTTAGAAAGCTTCTTGCTAAAAGGGTTGAACCTATTATGGAAGAATATGGATTAAGACCAGTTGAACTGGATATTCTTGAATTCATCACCAAAGAGAATATCGACACAGCTAAAGAGATTATACACAGAATACATTTATCAAAGTCGCATATTTCTAAGTCGTTGGAACATTTATTAGAAAAGGGGCTTATTAATATGAAAGAAGACGAAGATGACCGCAGGGTAATGAGAATTACGCTGACAGAGGCTTCTTATAAGGTCATAGATAAAGTTAATGTTGCATATGAACAGTGCAGGCAGATACTTACGGAGGGGGTTTCAGAAGAGGAGTTGCAGGTATTTAGAAGAGTCATAAGACAGATGAATGACAATGTTAATGGTGAACTTGAGTAACTAAAGTTGTATATGTGCTGGACGTAGCACAGGTTTATGTTAGTTTGATAGGAAAGGAAGGCATATGATGGAAAGGTGGAACAAAACTATGGAGAATATTAATGATTATTCAAAGAAACAGGCTGATATGTGCATTGATAATGACAGCATTCCAAAGGCTTTATATACAGATTACGGAGTTAAGAAGGGTCTTAGAGATGAAAATGGACAGGGAGTTCTTACAGGACTTACTAATATATCAAGTGTAAGGGCATTTGATGTAATAGACGGAGAGAAAGTACCTTGTGATGGAGAACTTTTATATAGGGGTTATGATGTAACTAAACTTGTAAAAGGTGCTGGCGATAAGAGATTTATATTTGAGGAAAGTGCATATCTTTTATTATTTGGTGAACTGCCAGATGCCACACAGCTTGAAGAATTCAGACATATAATTGCTAACTGTATGGAGCTTCCGACTAACTTTACAAGAGATGTAATTATGAAAGCACCTTCAGCTGATATTATGAACTCAATGACAAGAAGTATTCTTACACTTGCATCTTACGATGACAGGAAAGATGATCTTAGCATAGAAAATGTATTAAGACAGAGCATACAGCTTATAAGTACATTTCCAATGCTTGCTGTATATGGTTACCACGCATACAATCATTATGAGAGAGATGATAGTATGTATATCCACAGACCAGATAAGGAATTATCACTTGCTGAGAATTTTTTAAGAATGTTAAGACCAGATATGAAATATACACCACTGGAAACACATGTACTTGATATTGCACTGCTTCTTCATATGGAACATGGTGGTGGTAATAATTCATCATTTACAACAAGAGTTGTTACTTCCTCAGGTTCAGATACATACTCAGCAATTGCAGCAGCTATGTCATCACTTAAGGGAAGAAAGCATGGTGGTGCTAATCTTATGGTTATGAATATGATGGAAGATATAAGGGCACATATTAAGGATTATCACGATGAAGAGGAAATAGAGCATTATCTTGATAAAATTCTTAATAAAGAAGCATTTGATAAGAAAGGTCTTATATATGGTATGGGTCACGCAGTATATTCATTATCAGACCCAAGAGAAAGAGTGTTCAAGGGATTTGTTGAGCAGCTTGCTAATGCAAAGGGAAGAGCTGAGGATATGGCATTGTACAATAATATAGAGAGGATTGCACCAATGCTTATTGCCAAGGAGAGAAAGATATTCAAGGGTGTAAGTCCTAATGTTGATTTCTATAGTGGATTTGTATACGATATGCTGGATATACCAAAGGAACTCTATACACCGCTTTTTGCAATAGCAAGAATTGTTGGCTGGAGTGCACACAGAATAGAAGAACTTGTTACAACTGACAAGATTATCCGTCCAGCATATAAGAGCCTTGTTACTAAGAGGGAATATGTTGACAGAAGCCACAGGGATTAATCATTATGAGCAGCACTTTGGTAATTATTAATAGCAGATAATAATATTGATAGTATAAGTCAGTATATGAAATTGCAATATTAAATAAAAATATCAGATAAAAGGAGGTTTTAAATATGCCAAAGGAACGAGAAGATAAACAGTTTAAGTCTTCTAGCGGAATATGTAATATCCACGCGGTTATATGGTATCCGGACAGTGACGTGTATAAGAAGCCTGTAGGTGTAATACAGATTGCACACGGAATGATAGACCATATTGAAAGGTTTGAAGAGATGGCAGAATACTTTACAGGCAAAGGCTTTGTAGTTGCAGGTAATGATCATTTAGGACACGGAGATTCAGTTAATAGTGATGAAGATCTGGGATATTTTGCCAAGGGTAATCATGGTGCAGACTTTTTAATTAAAGATATGCACAGGCTTACACTTATAATGAAGAAGAATTATCCAGACCTTCCATATGTTCTTATCGGTCATAGTATGGGTTCATATATGTCAAGAAAATATGCCAGCATATATGGAGATGAGCTTGACGGGGTTATATTCTTAGGAACAGGCAACCAGCCTAAGGCAGTTGTTGACAGCGGACTTAAGCTTGCACATATTGCGAAGCTTGTAAGGGGAGAAAGATATAGAAGTGAACTCCTTAATACGATTATGTTCGGTGCATATAATAAGAGAATTAAGGACAACAGGACAGCTAACGACTGGCTTACTAAGGATACTAAGATAGTTGATGAGTACCTAAGCGACCCTAAGTGTTCTTATAAGTTCACAGCCAATGCGTATATAGGATTTTTAAATGTTATTAAATATGATATTGATAAGAAGAATATAGCAAAGACACCGGATAAGCTTCCTGTATTATTTGCATCAGGACTTGAAGACCCGGTAGGAGATTATGGTAAGGGTGTAAAGAAGGCATTTAAAATGTATACTAAATATGTGGATAATGTTGAACTTTATCTTTATGAAGATGACAGACACGAACTTCACAGTGAAACAGACCGTGAGGATATATTCAGCGATTTATATGAATGGATTGAAGAAAATGTGTAATTGAATAGCTGTTTAATTGTATATAATATAATGAGTGCATTACAGTATTAAAATCATATTATATAGTAATGAAAGCTATATCACATAGTGATAAGAGAATGCAATATAATAATTAGAACTATATTGAAAGATATTAAAGCTACATTTTGGAGTATTAACTCTACATTTTGTTGACAAACAGGTTGCAGAGGGGTACAATACAACAAATTGTAGCTTTTTGCTTTATATCTTATTCTATAAAGCAGATAGTGATTGGAGATGATAATATTATGAAGGCTGACAGAACTATATATTATAGTTCATACACAGATGATGTTGTTAAAAGCCACAATCAGAGTTTTAAGTTAAAGACTAATTACGAATGGATAAATAACAGCTTATTATTTAAAATGGCTTCAATGGTTATATATGTATTGGCAATAGTTATAGGTTACATATGCTGTAAGTTATTTTTTAATATAAGCTACAAGAATAGAAAGCTTTTAAAGAAGTGTAAGAAAGATGGCTATTTTGTATATGCCAATCACACACAGCCTGTAGGAGATGTTGTAATACCAGCACTTGCGTGTGTAGGAAAGAGAGTATATGTAATAGTAAGCCAGGCCAATTATGGAATACCCGTTATAGGTAAGATACTTCCAGAGCTTGGTGCACTTCCTGTTCCGGATTCCATAAGCCAGTATAAGAAGTTTACAGAAGCGTATAAGAAGCACATTGAGCAGGGTCATCCTGTTATTATATATCCTGAGGCACACGTCTGGCCGTATTATACACAGATAAGACCATTTGAGAAGACGTCATTCCGTTTTCCAGCGGAGCTTAATAAACCGGTGTATGTGATGACGACAACATATACGCATAGACATTTTCTTAAGAACATTATAAAAAGACCAAAGGTCAATGTGTATATTGATGGACCGTTTTATCCAGACACAGGTGCAGGAATAAAGGATAACCAGAAGATGCTTCACGATAGGGTATATGAAGTTATGAAGTCGCGAAGTCATCTTAGCGATTATGAATATATAAGATATGAAAGAAAGAATGTTATGTAATAGCATTGCAGGATTACAGATATGAATATATTGTTTTGTGGAGATAAGAATATACAGAATGGGCTTCTTATAGCGGTTATATCATTATTGGAACACACCAAAGAAGACCTTGATGTATATGTATTAACGCTTAATATGTCTGTTAATGATAAGCATTATGAGCCGATAGATGGCAGACTTTCTGACTATTGTAATACAGAATTATCGAAGAAATATGATAACAGGCTTCGTATTAAATTTATTGATACGTCCGGTTTATTCAATAAAGAAGTGCCTCTTGCCAATATGTCGACAAGATTTACGCCATGCTGTATGTTAAGATTATTTGCAGATGAGATAGCAGAGCTTCCAGACAGGCTGTTGTATCTTGATACTGATATAATATGCAGAAAAGATTTTACAGAATTTTATTATCAGAATATGGAAAATGTAGAGATAGCTGGAGTTCTTGATTATTACGGAAGCTGGTTTTTTAGAAAGAACATTTTTAAAAGAGATTATCTTAACTCGGGAGTGCTTCTTATGAATATGGTACAGTTAAAGAAGACAGGACTTTTAAAGAAATGCCGTGAAATGTGTACTTCAAAGCAGATGTTTATGCCAGACCAGTCGGCACTTAACAAGCTATCGGTTAACAAGAAAATATGTGAAAGAAAATATAACGACCAGAGAAGACTTCACAGTGATACAGTATTCCAGCATTTTACAACACATTTTAAGTTCTTTCCTTATGTCAGGACAGAAACAGTGAAGCCGTGGCAGACAGAAGAAGTATTTGGGGTGCTGAAAATCCCAAGAGAAGAATACGAGGTATTGTTTAATAAATACAAAAATGCTTTGGCAGAGCTTGGCAGCTATGAAATATAATTATTATTTATGAGTATTTGTACAGATTAATGAAATTAAAATATGTAAATAAAAATATTAAAATAATTAAAATAATAAAGATAATTGGAATGGAGAATTAATATGATTAACAAGAATGAGATAATACCAATATTTTTTACAATTGATGATGCATATGCACCATATCTGCATGTTGCATTAATATCACTTATTGAAAATGCTTCAAAGGACAGAAACTACAAGATAATAGTAGTTTACCAGGAGCTTAATGAGGAGAATAGAAATAATCTTGCTGAACTGGTTAAGGATCATCCTAATTTTGAGATGGAATTTAAGTATATGAAGCAGAGCCTTGATATGATAACAGACAGAATTGAGAACAGACTTCGTTCAGATTATTTCACAATGACAATATATTTCAGAATATTTATTCCAGATATGTATCCGGAATATGATAAGGCTATATATATAGACAGTGATATAGTTGTTCCTGGCGATATATCAGAGCTTTATGATACAGATATGCACGGCAATCTTATAGGAGTGTGCAAAGATAGTTCGGTTAATGATGCTCCTGAACTGCAAAGATATATGACAGAATCTCTTGGTTTAAAGCTTGGTGATTACTTTAATTCAGGTATGCTTCTTATGAATATGAAGGCTTTAAGAGAGGCTAAGCTTGCAGAGCATTTCTTATATCTTCTTAATAAGTATCATTTTGACTGTATTGCACCAGATCAGGATTATCTTAATTCTATGTGCTATGGTAAGATAGAATATCTTGAATCTTGCTGGGATGCAATGCCTAACAGAAACAAGCCTGAGAATCCATCACCTAAGATAATTCATTATAATTTATTTGATAAGCCTTGGTGTTATGACGGAATTCAGTACGAGAATTATTTCTGGGATTATGCTAAACGTTCTGTTTATTTTGAAGACATTGTTAAGAGCAAAGAGAATTATTCAGATGAACAGAAGGCAGAAGATAAAGAGCATATGGCTGATCTTTTCAGAAGAGCAGGAGCTAATGCAGATACAGAAGTAACATTTAGAAAAGTGCTTGAAAGTGGAGAAAAGATAAGATTATGATAATAGGTGGAAGCAAGAAGGAAGTTGTTGCTAATATTAAAAATGCGGCAGATAACGGAAGGTTTAATGACAAAGTAGAAATCGGCGATCCGGAACTTGACAGTACAAGAAGAAAAAAGCTTCTTGGCAAATATGTAAAACAGCGTAATGAAATTCCATATCATTACAGGAACTGGCTTGCAAGAAGAATTGTTGATTTTATAACTTTTGGCGTTAATGCTAATACAAAGGTTGTAGGTGCAGAGAAGATTAAACATATTAAATCAGGAGCTATTATAACAAGTAATCATTTTAATCCTGTTGATACAACGATTATAAGATATGGAATTAAGAAGGCAAGAAGATACAGAATGTTTATCGTAAGTCAGGATACTAACTTTGCAATGAAAGGTTTTCTTGGTTTTCTTATGAGATATGCAGATGAAATTCCAGTCAGCAAAGATAAGGATTATATGGAAAGACATTTTTATAGAACACTTAATAACCTTCTTGTTAATAAGAAAGAGTATATTCTTATATATCCAGAGCAGGAAATGTGGTTTAATTACAGAAAGCCTCGTCCACCAAAGAGGGGGGCATACTTTTATGCAGCCAAGTTTAATGTTCCGATTATATCGTGCTTTGTTGAGATGAAAGATATGGATAAGGATGATACAGAGGAATTTAAAAGAGTTAAGTATGTTCTTCACATATTAGACCCTATATATCCAGACCCGGAAAAGAATGAGCGTGATAACAGCTTTGATATGATGAAAAAAGATTATGAGCAGAAGAGGGCAGCTTATGAGCAAATATATAAAAGGCCTCTTGATTATGCTTTTAGTGACAGTGATATCGCGGGCTGGAAAGGGACAACAGAATAGCAGAGGCAATTTTGTACTGTGACTTTAATAGTCCTTGTACAGGAAAATAACAGAAAAAAGAATATTAAAAGTAAAGTGTGTATCTTACAGGCAGCTATAATTGGGTAGTTATCTGACGGATACACATTTTTTGTGTAATAGTGAATTCTGATAGAATTCATTTTAAAATTAAAATGCCTTAAATGAGAAAAATTATCCTTGCAAAATACCCACAGGGGGTATATATTATAGATGATGATATTAACACAGTAATATAGCAGGCGAAAGGAGTGGTTGAATGGCAGAAGATAAACAATGCTGTTGTGGCAGCAAGATGAAAGAAAGAAGTGATTCAGAGAAGAAGCTTCTTCTTAACAGATTAAAAAGGATAGAAGGCCAGATAAGAGGAATATACGGTATGGTTGAGAATGATGCCTACTGTATAGATATTCTTAATCAGGCACTTGCCGCTAACGCGGCGCTTACTGCATTTGATAAAGCATTACTTTCTAATCATATTAAGACCTGCGTAGTTGATGACATAAAGAATGGTGATGATGAGGTAGTTGATGAACTTATTATGACAATGCAGAAGTTTATGAAGTAAGAAAAGAGGTATATATGGGAACAGCGATAATAATTGTAGTATTAGTTATTATAGTAATATTTGCAGTAAAAAGCGGCATAAAGCACGGCAAAGGAGAAGGCGGCTGCTGTGGCAGCGGTGGAACAATGAAAGAGGACAAGAAAGTGCTTGCAGGTGACATAATTGCAACTAAGCTTGTAACAATTGAGGGTATGCACTGCGATAACTGCAAGAACAGCATAGAACATCAGATTAACAGAATAGATGGAGCGGCCTGTGAAGTTAATTTAAAGAAAAAGACAGCTGCAATACAGCTTGATAAGCCTGTTGATGATGATTTAATAAGAAGAACTATAGAAAGATTAGATTTTAAGGTAGTAGATATTAAGACAATATAATTAATGTGCTTAACAGATTAAGGGAGGAGATGATACATTTTGAAACAATACAATGTTACAGGGATGACCTGTGCCGCGTGTCAGGCAAGAGTTGAGAAAGCTGTATCCAAGGTTCCTGGTGTAACTAGCTGTTCAGTCAGTCTGCTCACTAATTCAATGGGCGTTGAGGGTGCAGCCGCAGACGAGCAGATAATAAAGGCAGTAACCGATGCAGGATATGGTGCAAGCATAAGAGGTTCAGAAAGTTCAGGTAGTAAAAGTGAAGGCAATCAAACAATAGCAGAACTTGAGGAATCGCTTAAAGATACAACAACACCTAAGCTTGCCAAAAGACTTGTGGCATCGCTTGTATTTCTGCTTATACTTATGTATTTCAGTATGGGACATATGATGTGGGGCTGGCCGCTTCCAGGTGTACTTGAGAATAACCATATAGCTATGGGACTTATACAGATGCTTCTTACAATAATAATTATGGTTATTAACCAGAGATTTTTTATAAGTGGTTTTAAAAGTATGCTTCACGGCTCACCTAATATGGATACGCTTGTAGCACTTGGCTCTGGTGCAGCATTTGTATACAGCACATATGCCTTATTTGCGATGACTGATGCACAGGTGCGTATGGATATGGATGGTGTAATGCATTATATGCACGAATTCTATTTTGAGTCAGCGGCAATGATTCTTACACTTATAACAATAGGTAAAATGCTTGAGGCCCATTCAAAAGGAAAGACAACAGATGCACTTAAAAGCCTTATGAAGCTTGCGGCGACAACAGCGACAGTAGTTATTGATGGTAATGAACAGGTTGTTCCGGTAGAACAGGTTCACAAAGGGGATACATTTGTTGTAAAACCAGGAGAGAATATTCCTGTTGATGGTGAGATTATAGAGGGTATGAGTGCGGTTAATGAGTCAGCCCTCACAGGAGAGAGTATCCCGGTCGATAAAAATGTCGGTGACAGTGTATCAGCGGCAACTCTTAACACATCAGGTTATATAAAATGTGTTGCAACAAGAGTAGGTGAGGATACAACTTTATCAAAAATTATACAGATGGTAAGTGATGCGGCGGCAACTAAAGCACCTATTGCAAAGATAGCAGATAAGGTATCAGGAGTATTTGTGCCTGTAGTAATAGGAATCGCAGCAGTTACTATTATAGTGTGGCTGTTAGCCGGACAGAGTGCTGGATTTGCACTTGCAAGAGGAATATCGGTGCTTGTTATAAGCTGTCCTTGTGCACTTGGACTAGCAACGCCAGTTGCTATTATGGTTGGTAATGGTGTTGGTGCTAAGAATGGTATAATGTTTAAGACAGCCATTTCACTTGAACAGACTGGTAAAATGCAGATTGCTGCCCTTGATAAGACAGGTACAATAACAGCTGGTGAACCGGTAGTTACTGATGTTGTAAGTGCAGATGGAATTACTGACGACAAGCTTATATCAATAGCGAAGCTGTTAGAGGCAAGAAGTGAGCATCCACTTGCTAAAGCTGTTGTGAATTACGATTATACAGCAAAGCAGAATGATTATTCAGATATTATATCAATAGATGTATCAAATGCAGTTGCAGGAAATGGGCTTGAAGCCAGTGCACAGTATATTAAAGCATTTGAGGCGGACAGTGCAGATATTTCTGATAAAATCAGCTTATACGGCGGTAATGCAGATTATATAAGCAAAAAGGCAACAATACCACAAGAATATATAAAAAAATCCTACGAGCTTTCAGGCGATGGAAAGACACCTATGTTCTTTGCAACAGATAAAGAATTCTTAGGAATTATCGCTGTTGCCGATACAATAAAAGAGGACAGTCCTAAAGCCATAAAGGAATTAAAGGATATGGGTCTTTATGTTGTAATGATAACAGGTGATAATGAAAGAAGTGCCAATGCGATAGGAAAGATAGCAGGTGTTAATGAGGTTATTGCAGGAGTTCTTCCGGACGGTAAGGAAAAGGAAATACAGCGTCTTAAGAAGTATGGCAAAGTAATAATGGTTGGTGATGGAATTAATGATGCACCAGCATTGACATCAGCAGATATAGGTATTGCGATTGGTGCAGGAACAGACGTGGCGATTGATGCAGCAGATGTTGTTATTATGAAGAACTGCTTAAGTGATGTTGCGGCGGCTATCAGGCTCAGCCACAGGACGATAAGAAATATCCACGAGAACCTGTTCTGGGCATTCATATACAATATAATAGGAATTCCACTTGCAGCAGGTGTGTGGATACATCTGACTGGCTGGGAGATGAATCCTATGTTTGGTGCGGCGGCGATGAGCCTTTCAAGCTTCTGTGTTGTGACTAATGCTTTAAGGCTTAATCTTGTAAAGATATATGACACAGCAAGAGATGAGGTATACAAAAAGAGAGCTGCCAGAAAGGGTCTTATTGTTAAGACAACAGACAATACTGATAATAGCCCTGTGAATAATATTACATCACAGGATATTAATAATAAAAGAAAAGAGGATAATAAAATGACAAAGACAATGAATATTGAAGGTATGATGTGTGGACACTGTGAGGCAAGAGTAAAGAAGGCATTAGAGTCAGTTGACGGTGTAAGCGGGGCAGTTGTAAGCCACGAGAAGAATGAGGCTGTCGTGACACTTGCAAAGGAAGTTGATGATGAGGTACTTAAGAAGGCTGTGGAGGAGCAGGATTATAAGGTGATAGCGATAAATTAATTGAGGTTGTGAGGATTAAGAACGGGAGGTTGTGAGTGAGGATTGGGGAAGCTTATAGTTACAACGAAGACACGTTTGCACTGAGTGTCGCTCGCAGCGGTACTAAGTCGCCAGCTAGGGCTGCCGACTAAGGAGCGGCGGCTCCCCATCGTCTTCTTATGCAACTATAAGCTTCCCCAATCTGATTTACGTTCTTGAATTGATTTACTTAGGAATTAATTTATTGATGAGGGACACTAATATGGAGAAAAGATGATATCGGGGAGTTTGGTGGATATTGACTTTTCTGTTTTTGATTGGTTTCTTGAAGATTTTGGATAATAACTGACGCTCGCCCAGACTTATGTCTGGGCATTGCTGGTTGTTGGGGGAGTATATGTTGATTGGTGGGGTGTGATGATTTTTTGGCTGGTATGTTGTTGACTGGGGTTTTGAAGATTTTGGATAGTAGTGACGCTCGCCCAGACTTATGTCTGGGTATTGCTGGTTGCTGGGGGAGTTTATACTGGTTGTTGAGAGGGGTGTGTTGTTTGGTTGTGAGGGAATGTTTTTGCTGGAGTTGGGGGATTAGAGGGGAAAGTTTAAAAAAGGGTTAGGAAACATATATTAAGTGTGCTATACTGTATCTACTTAGTAAATATATTTGATTACAGGAGGACAAAAGATATGCTTTCTAATGATGCTAATATACTGAAAATTAAACATGAAATATTATATCAGGTTGCAAAGCTTGCTTATGCTGGACAGCTTGAAGAGAAGAAGGAGGAGCTTCCATATGAGCTGCTTCCGGGACCTCAGGCGAAGTACAGATGTTGCGTATACAAAGAGCGTGAAGTTGTAAGACAACGTATAAGACTTGCAGAAGGAAAGTGTCCATCAGAAACACCTAAGACAGGTAAGGATAATGTGGTTCAGGTTATAGAAGCGGCATGTGCTGACTGTCCACTTTCACATTATATAGTTACAGATAATTGTAGAAAATGTATGGCTAAAGCCTGTCAGCAGGCGTGTAAGTTTGGGGCTGTATCTATGGGGCGCGACAGAGCTTATATTGACCCTGACAAATGTAAAGAATGTGGTCAGTGTGCTAAAGCCTGTCCATATAATGCTATTGCAGATTTGATTAGACCTTGTAAGAAAATCTGTCCGGTAGGTGCAATTACTATGGACGAAAATGGTATATGTGAGATAGATGACAGTAAATGTATTAAATGTGGACATTGCATACACGCCTGTCCATTCGGTGCTATTGGTTCTAAGACAGATATAGTTGATGTTATTAAGGCAATTACATCAGGTAAAAAGGTTGTCGCTATGGTAGCACCGGCAATTGAAGGTTCATTTGGTGCAGATATTACAATGGACAGTATAAGAACAGCCTGCAAGAAAGTTGGATTTTCTGATATGGTAGAGGTTGCCCTTGGTGGTGATATGACAGCCGGTGCAGAAGCAAAGGAATGGCTTGAAGCTAATAAAGAGGGCAAAAAGATGACAACATCGTGCTGTCCTGCATTTGTTAATATGATAAAGAAACACTATCCTGAATTAACAGACAATATATCGACAACTGTATCACCTATGTGTGCGGTTTCAAGAATGTTAAAGTCTAAGGATAAGGACACAGTAACGGTATTTATCGGACCTTGTATTGCAAAGAAAGATGAAAGACGTAACAAGGACTTAGAAGGAAATGCTGATTATGTTCTTACAGTAGGTGAGTACAGAGCAATGCTTAGAGCTAAGGACGTTAAGATTGAGGCTGAAGCTAACAGCAGCCAGCAGGCAAGTGTATATGGCAAGAGATTTGGTAATGGTGGTGGAGTTGCTGCCGCTGTAGTAGAATGTATGAAGGAGTTAGGTGAAGACCCATCTAAGTTCACTATAGAAAAATGTTCAGGTGGAGCAGAATGTAAGAAAGCACTTACGCTATTAAAAATGGACAGACTTCAAGCTGACTTTGTTGAAGGAATGGCGTGCGAAGGAGGCTGTGTAGGCGGACCTAGCCATCATCGTTCAAGCAAGAATGAAATGCTTGTAGCCAAAGACAGGGATAAGCTCTTATCAGAAGCCGATGACAGAAAGATATATGATAACCTTAAGAGCTACGATATGGAAGCATTTTCTATGCATGCAGAATAAGAAGTGAGGAATAAAATGAGATTTGAAGGTATCAAGAAGGTTTTAGACGGACATTTTATTAACAGATATGATATTACATATACAACAGAGGATAACAGAACCAAGGTATATGAAATAATAAGCCGTAATGATAATGTGAGTTCATTGGCTGACCTTCATAATGACAGACCTGACGGGGTTGTTATAGTTGCGACAGATATTGATGGCGGGAAAATACTTATCAATAAGGAATACAGAATGTCCGTAGGAGATTATGTATACAATTTCCCGGCGGGACTTATTGATGAGGGCGAAACGGCGGAGGTTGCGGCTAAGAGAGAGCTGAAGGAAGAAACAGGACTTAATCTTATAAGGATTGATGATAAGCTTTATGACAGCTACAGTGCAATAGGTTTTTCAAATGAAACTAATCAGGTAGTCATTGGAAAGGCAGAAGGAACATTTTCTAAAAGTACATCAACTATGGAAGAAATAACAGCTTCGTGGTACACTAAAGAAGAAGTGAAAGAACTTCTTAAGAATTGCAGATTTGCGGCAAGAACACAGGCATTCTGCTATATGTGGGCTAAGGGAGGCTGTTAATGAAGATACATAAGAAAATGTTGGTGGCAGGCTTGATACTTATTATGTTATTAGCAATATCAGGCTGTGGTAGAAAGAATATTAAAATTGCTCTTTACCAGTATACAGAGAATGAAGACGGAACGCTTACAATTACTGCTCTTACAGATAAGGGCAGGTCGGAAGATGAACTTGTTGTTCCAGCAGTTCTTGACGGTAAAAGTGTATCCACAATAGGCGATGGTGCATTCAGGGACGATACGATGATTAAAAAAGTAACTATAGAGCAGGGTATAACCTACATATCTTCAAATGCTTTTTTATCTTGTTATAACCTTGAAGAAATAGTCATACCAGAGTCAGTTGAAGATATAGGCACACACGCATTTACTGAAACCAGATGGAGGGCAGAAAAGTTAAAGGACTCTAATGATATAATTGTCAATAATATTCTTTATGAAGCTGACCAGAATAAAGAGAATTACTCTATTAAAGATGGAGTTGTAACAATTGCCTCAGGTGTATTTTATAACAATACCAATCTTAAGAGTGTGACAATACCATCATCAGTTAAGAACATTGGTACATATGCTTTTTCAGGCTGTACTAATCTTACAGAGGTGATACTTCCAGACGGTTTGGAAAATATAGGCTATGCGGCATTTATGTCAAGTGGAATTAAAGAGATAACAGTGCCAAAGAGCGTAAAGAATATCGGACAGGATGCATTTCTTAATATAACGGTTAATAGGTAATTGTCTGTTACAGATATCAGTGGTGGTAGGCAGTTTAATTGATACTAAGAATATTGTTAAATTATTGCGATAATATTTTAAGAACATAAAAACTGCGGGATATATTATATAGATGATATTTGAGTATCATTTATGTATGTCCCGCAGTTTTTATTTAATTATATGGTATATTACATAAAAGACACTATGTGCCGATTATGCGCACCCGCACGAAAAGGGTCTAAAATCCAATACATTAATTGTAATGCGGTTAAGCAAGAAAATCTTTTCGCATAGGATTGAACACATCGACAAGTATGCCGTCTTCAAGTGCAGTAACGCCGTGCTCAACATTAGATGGCATATACACACTGTCGCCTTGATTTACAATCTTGGTTTCGCCACCAATTGTAAATTCAAAGCTTCCCTTGGCAATATAAGTAATCTGTAAATGTTCGTGCTTATGAAAGTTCCCCTTAGAGCCTTTCTTAAAAGTAATCTCGCACATCATAAGGTCATCAGAATAACAGAGAATTTTGCGTGTGACTCCTGGTTCACAATCAGTAGGTATAACATCTTTATTATATTTAAACATAAAAACTCCTTTTCCGCCTGACAAGCCCTAAAAAATTATATTATATAGAGGAAATCAGACATATTAATTATATTACCTAAAGTGTATAAGCCTTTAAAACCAGTGTCAATACAATTAATTATCAAAAAATAGACAAAAAGACAAAATATCTGTATGATTATAACTAATAAATTAATCAGGTATAGCTAATAAGAAATTATTGTGTTTTGACAAAGCAATTTTTATCTTATTTAATTATACCCCGATAGTAAATAGCGAGCAGGCTTTAGAAATCAAAGATTTCTAAAACCTGCAAAGCGGCCCTCCGGATTATTTCCATTAAATACAGCCGCTATCCAGTTATGTAACTTTACTATATTGCAAGCTGGGTGCTTTTGCAGCCGTCGGCACTTAGCGGCTGTCCTTTAGCCGCTTAGTGTCCGCTACGGCTACAAGCAGCGAAAGCGTGCCCAGCGGTAATATAGTAAAGTTACCTAACGTCCGTCCGCCACCAAACATTAAATTAAGAAACAATCCACCAAACAGTAAAGGAGCACTAAGTGAAACCACATATGAGATATATATGCTTAATTTTATCCATAATATGCCTTGCCTACTATATACTATGTGTATCATATGCAGGTCGTAAATCTTCATTTATATGGATATGGCTTTTAGGTACAATTTTCTTTGCAGGCTTATACATAGCAGGAACACTAGATGCCAAAGGAATTATAGATATCCCACAGCTTGTCAAGAATATTGTAAGAGTTGTCATAATAACAGGATTTGTTATATTTGCAATACTTGAGAGCCTTATAGTTATAAGTATGAAGCAAAAGCCAGATTATAATTGTGAATATGTAATAGTGCTTGGCTGTCAGATAAGAGGCGACCGAATAACACGTTCACTTAAAAGAAGACTTGACTCTGCCTATGATTACGCATGTATTAATACAGAATGTAAGATAATAGTATCGGGTGGACAAGGACGTGGCGAGAATAAGACAGAAGCACTTGCAATGTATGAATATCTATGCGAAAGAGGTATAGATAGTGATAGAATAATTATGGAAGATAAGTCAACAGATACTAATGAGAATATGAAATATTCCGTACAATACATTTCAGATTTCAGCTCTCCGGTAGGCATTGCAACGAATAATTTCCATATATTCAGGTCTAAGCTTTTAGCTAAGGGACAAGGCTTGACACATGTAAGTGGAATAGCAAGCGGGAGCGATGATGTGTTGTTTGTTAATTATATGGTCAGGGAAGCGATAGGAATAGTGAAAGACTTTGTATGCGGGAATTATTAAGATGTTAATGTATGCACTCCATTTTCTGAAGAATAAACAGAGTGTATACATTAATAATAAGCGGATTATGTGGAATTATTTAATTCCATAAAATTATTTAATTTCATAGAATTCTTTGATGGTATCCAGCAGTTCATAGCACTGGTTGTAGCCGTCATTGTACATAGAAAGGATTTTGTTCTTATCCTTTTCAAGACGAGAAAAGCCCTTGCTTGTTGTAGGTTGTATAGTTATGATACGTCCCTCTTTAACATATTGGTCAAGACCTTTTAGGCTTTCATTGTAGCGGCTGGCTCTTGTAAGCATAGTTTCTGTAAGCTTAGGGTACTGGTTTCTATAAGAATATGCAATAGCCTTAGTAGAGCGTGAAGTTGTCTTAGTGTAGCCTGACTGTCTTGTAAGAACGACAATTATTCTGTCACAACCGTCCTCAATGGCTTTAAGATAAGGTATTGAGTCTGATAAGCCGCCGTCCATATAAGGAACATCGTTAATAATAATTGGCGGAAACAGCATAGGCAGTGCACAGGTAGCTTTAAGCACGGTGTTAGTCCTGTCATCACCGGTGTATTTCATATATTCAGGCTGACCGGTAAGAAGATTAGTAACTACACAGTAGAAATCGCCCTTATACTGCTTAAAAGCATCATAATCAAACAGATTAAGTTCATTAGGGATTGTTTCATAGGAGAATTCCAATCCATAGATAGACTTGTTATCTTTATCAATCATATTACTAAGACCGAGATATCTTTTGTCATTGCGGTATTTCATAAGTACATCAAGATTACGGCGGGGCTGTTTTGAAGCCATTGATACGCCGTATGCCGCACCGGCAGATACACCAATCATATAATCTGGCATAATATCATTTTCAACAAGAGCGTCCATAACACCACAAGAAAATATGGTTCTGAATGCGCCGCCCTCAAATACAATTCCTGTTTTCACTTTAGTTACCATCCTTTATAGCATATATTTTCCAATTATCATTTTTATACTAAAATTATGGATTGTCAATAAAATATATGTTAATATTAATATTAAGATTATAAAAATAAACATATATGTCTATGATTTTATATGGATTGGTTAAATTCTTTGCAGTTTAATACAATTTTAACATAGCATATTGAATTAAGAGGAAAGGTAAGAGTATATGAAGAAAGTCAGTAATGGATTGAAGCTTATTATGGCGTTTGTTGTTATTGTTGTTGCAGCAGTGTATTACTATATCAAGCTCCCGGCAATTAATATACATTCACAGGGATTTTGGGGATTTATTATATTTGTTATGATAATAATTACAATTGCCCAGTGGATAATGAATCATAAGGAGGGAAGCACCAGATATAAAGACATTAATAATAATACAATAAAAGTCCCTCATTTTGAATTTAAGACTAAGGCAGGTAGTATTATATTTAAGGTGCTTCTTAATGTTACGATTGCATTTGTTGTTGTATATGTAGTTGGCAATGTATTATCTTCGCCAATAATTAATGCGGCAAAGTACCGGAATCTCTTAACAGTGGAGAACAGAAGCTTTACAGATGATATCAGGGAAGTTTCGTATGACCAGATTCCACTGCTTGATAAGGAGTCAGCTTCAATAATAGGAACAAGAGTAATGGGAACTATGGTTGATATGGTTTCCCAGTATGAAGTTGCGGATATGTATTCCCAGATTAATTATAAAGAAAAGCCAGTCAGGGTTACACCACTTGAATATGGCAATCTTATTAAATGGTTTGCTAACTATAAGAAGGGTATTCCAGCATATATAAGAATTGATATGACAACACAGGAGGCTGAATGTGTAAGGCTTTCAGAGGGGATTAAGTATTCGGAGTCGGATCATTTTTCAAGATATATATACAGGCATTTAAGATTTGCATATCCAACATATATTTTTGATAGTATTAACTTCGAGATTGATGATGAGGGAACGCCTTACTGGGTATGCCCTGTTAAGAAGTTTAATATAGGACTGTTTGGCGGACAGACAGTAGGCAGGGTTGTGCTTTGTAATGCAGTTACAGGCGAAATGACAGATTATAAGGTGGAAGATGTTCCAACGTGGGTTGATAAAGTGTATTCAGCAGAGCTTCTTATTGATTTGTATGATTATAACGGAAGTCTTAAGCATGGATTTATTAACAGTATTTTAAGCCAGAGGGACTGCCTTAAGACAACGGATGGTTATAATTATATTGCACTTGAGGACGATGTGTGGGTATATACAGGAATCACATCAGTTGGACAGGATAATTCCAATGTAGGATTTGTGCTTATGAACCAGCGTACAATGGAGACACGTTATTATGAGGTTTCGGGAGCTGAGGAATATTCGGCTATGGATTCAGCCAAAGGACGGGTGCAGAATCTTGGATATAAAGCGACATTTCCACTTTTAATTAATGTAAGTGGACAGCCGACATATTTTATGGCATTAAAAGATGATGCAGGGCTTGTAAAATGTTATGCAATGCTTAACATAGAGAAGTACCAGAATGTGGCAATTGGTGATTCTGTTCTTCAATGTGAATCTAATTATATCCAGCTTCTTAAGGATAATGGAATTGTTGATAAATCTACGCAGGAGATTACTAACACAGAAAGTGTAACAGGTGTTATATCAAAGATTATGCCTGTTGTAGCTGATGGCAACACACATATGTATATTATGCTTGACGGACACAATGATATATATGATGTTAATGCTGCGGACAATATTGACATTATAAGATATGAGGCAGGAATGAATATTAAGCTTGAATATATCAAAGCTGGCAATGTCAATACAGTTACTTCAATTATCAGAAATACCGATGGTATGGGAGTATCATATAAAGCTGTTGTTCCTGATAATGCTGTTATCTGCTATTAATTCTTTAGAAAATATTAATCAGTTACCTTTTCTGACAGAATACGACAAGAGAGTTTAGGTATAATAAATCTATAAACAAATTGTATTTTATGACAAAAAATGTTGTAAAATTGGACGGAATTTGATACAATTATAACAAATTGAGAATGTTAAGGAGAAACGTGATGGATATTATTGTAAAGTATATTGATGAATTGCTCGAAAAGAGCACACCAGAAGCACCTATGTGGAATATTGAAAAGATAAGACAGGGTCTTAAGTCTAACTGGAATTATATTGATGGAGTTATGATTAAGGCTGTGCTTCAGATGTATGATGTGACTAAGGATGAGAAGTATCTTAAGTTCGCAGATAATTTTATCGATTACAGAGTTCACGAAGATGGAACAATAGATGGATACAGCATTGGAGAGAAGAATATTGATAATGTCAATGCTGGTAAGACTTTATTTGAACTTTATGACCTTACAGGTAAAGAAAAGTATAGAAAGGCAATTGATTTAGTATATTCACAGATTGAGATTATGCCTAGATGTAACAATGAAGCAAGATCTTTCTGGCATAAGGAAATATATCCTAATCAGGTATGGCTTGATGGTATGTATATGGGACAGCCATTTTACCTTGAATATGAGACTAAGTTTAATAATAGAAAGAATTATCCAGATATATTTGCACAGTTCAAGTATGTTATTGAGAATATGAAGAATCCTCTTAATGGATTATATTATCATGCTATTGATGTCAGCAGGGAAGCATTCTGGTGTGACAAGGTTACAGGACTTTCACAGCATTGCTGGCTGAGAGCAAGCGGCTGGTATGCTATGGCATTACTTGACACTCTTGATAAGGTTGATAATTCAGACCACAAGTATGATGCAGAATGTAAGATGCTTGAGGACGCATTTGTTGAACTTATGGATTCAATGCTTAAGTATCAGGATGAAAGCGGAATGTGGTATCAGGTAGTTAATTATGGTGGTATGGAGAAGAACTATCTTGAGACAAGTGGAAGCTCGATTATGGCATATGCAATTCTTAAGGGTGTAAGATTAGGATATCTTCCAGAAAACTATAGAGAATATGCAGAAAAAGCTATTAATGGAATATGTGATAAATATCTTAACACTAAAGATGGTGAGATGTCACTTGGTGGCATCTGTCTTGTAGCAGGACTTGGTGGCAAGGGTAACAGACCAGGTACATATGATTATTATATGTCAGAGCCAATCGTTGAAGATGATGCTAAGGGTGTTGGACCATTTCTTCTTGCTTATACAGAGATGCTTGCATATAAGAACAGATAATAATTAATTATATAAAGTCAAGTGGGGTCGGTGTTCAGGCATTGACTCCATTTTGTTTAATAGGAGGATTAGATTATGAAGCCATATGTAACTATGGAAGAAGTTATCAGTACACAGGGAGCGGACAGCAGAACACACAGATTCCTTACAGCAGAGAATGGCTGTACTAATGGGTGTGCTTCAGGAACAACAATATATGCTTCTAATGAATTTTCAGATAAACCAGGCGTGCATAATGACCAGGAAGGCTTTTATGTGTTAGAAGGAGAGGGGTATGCCAAGCTTGATGATCTGGTGTTTCCGATTAAGGCGGGTGATTCATTTGTTGCACTCGCAGGAGTGGCCCATACGATAAGAACCAAAGAGGGATGTCAGCCTGTTAAGGTGTTCTGGTTTCATAGTGCAAAGTAATTATTAGAGAGGGTTGTTTATGGATGAGAAAAAGTTTGAAACTCTTAGTGAACAACAACAGAAGAAATTTCTGTTCAAAGAGAATATAAGATTGAATGAATTAAGCCAGTCTCTTGAAGAGGACAGACAGCTTATTGATATACAGAAGGGTATGTTAAGAAGCCAGCAGAGAAAGAACCAGCTTATGAAGAAACAGCTTGAGAGCCAGCAGTCTTTATTTGATCAGAAGTGGACTATACTTGAAAAAGAGACAAGACAGCTTGCAATTGACAAGGAGAGGTTTAACAGAGAAAAGCTTATGTACAGGGATAAGGTGTATCGCGAAGCACGAAGAACTATGGCTGATGCAGAAAATGTCAAGATATTCTTTAAAGGTGTTAATGATACTGACTCTGTTAAGAAACGTTACAAAGATTTGTTGAAAATATATCATCCTGATAACACACACGGAGATAATAACATTGTGCTTGCAATTAATGAAGAATATGAAAGATTATTAAGATTTTATCTTGGGACATAGCGGTAAATGTATAGTAACGGTTATTATTATTAGGTTTATTATCCTTTATATTGTTGTTAGAATAATAGTAGTGTATAATACTTGCAAATGATTTATGTATAGGATAAGGAGAGAGAAGAATGTTTAAGATTAATGAGAATTATTTAAAGCTTCCAGGAAGTTATCTGTTTTCAACAATTGCCAAGAAGGTAAGTGCTTACAGTGCAGCTAACCCAGACAAGGAGATTATCCGCCTTGGTATCGGAGATGTTACACTTCCACTTGCACCAGTAGTTATTGATTCATTACATAATGCAGTTGATGAGATGGGTAAGGCAGAGACATTCCACGGATATGCCCCAGATCTTGGTTATGAGTTCTTAAGAAATGCTATTGTAGAGCACGACTATAAGAAGAGAGGTGCAGATATATCTGCTGATGAAATATTCGTAAGTGATGGAGCTAAGTCTGATTCAGGTAATATCGGAGACATCTTCTCGGTTGATAATAAGATTGCAGTATGTGACCCTGTATATCCGGTATATGTAGATACTAATGCTATGGCTGGCAGAACAGGTGATTATATTCCAGAACAGCAGAAGTGGAGTAATGTTATCTATATGCCTTGTACAGCAGAGACTAACTTTGCACCAGAACTTCCCAAGGAAACACCTGATATTATATATCTTTGTTTTCCTAATAACCCAACAGGTTCAACAATAACTAAAGATGAACTTCAAAGATGGGTTGACTATGCTAACAAGGTAGGTGCAGTTATTATATATGATGCAGCTTACGAAGCATATATTTCAGAAGAAAATGTACCACATACAATATATGAATGTGAAGGAGCAAGAACTTGTGCCATAGAACTTCGTTCATTCTCTAAGAATGCAGGATTTACAGGTACAAGACTTGGTTTCACAGTTATTCCTAAGGATTTAAAGAGTGGAGATGTTATGCTTCACAGCCTCTGGGCAAGAAGACATGGCACTAAGTTTAACGGTGCTCCATACATTATCCAGAGAGCAGGAGAGGCTGTATATACAGAAGAAGGACAGAAGCAGACAGGAGAACAGATTGCATATTATATGAATAATGCAAAGACTATTCTTGAAGGCTTAAAGTCAGCGGGTTATACAGTATCAGGTGGTGTTAATGCACCATATATCTGGTTAAAGACTCCGGATAAGATGACATCTTGGGAATTCTTTGATTATCTTTTAGAGAAAGCTAATGTAGTAGGTACACCAGGTTCAGGATTTGGACCAAGCGGTGAAGGATACTTCAGACTTACAGCATTTGGATCTTATGAGAATACTGTTAAGGCACTTGAGAGAATTAAGGCGTTATAATTTTTGTGAAGCTTATACAACTGTGGTGGTATAGGTTTGGGTTATATTTTATTACGGACGGCAGGGGAGCGGGCTTGCTGATGGCGGGGTGCGGTGCTGTGTAATAAGACAATTGGATATTCTTAAGCTATTCTTAATGCAGGTGGTGAGGACGGACGCATACGCTCCTATTCGCCATCGTGGCTCAGTAGTCGCTTGGCAGGACA